>ENA-UOOE01000568-UOOE01000568.1-fermentation-metagenome-genome-assembly--contig:-NODE-568-length-35685-cov-25.812714_pt1 | contig 35685 bp, 27 predicted proteins | sample MGYA00245776_ERZ724021 | MGnify/ENA primary metagenome ERZ724021 (study PRJEB28704, sample SAMN03018321) | fermentation metagenome | biome: anthropogenic terrestrial biome; feature: soil; material... | reverse complement strand
GGGCCGCATCCGCTTCCTATGGCGAGCGAGTGCCGTATTGCTTCGGTGACGTATTTTTTAGCCCGCCTTACGGCTTCGTAAAGGCTTAAGCCGAGGGCGAGGTTTGAAGCGATGGCTGAGGAGTATGTACAGCCGGTTCCGTGCGTGTTTTTTGTATTTATACGTTTTTCACTGTAATAGCTGAATTTTTTGCCGTCAAAAAGCACGTCGAGCGCATCGCCCGAAGCGTGGCCGCCTTTTACGAGCACGCTTTTTGGGCCGAAAGCATAAATCTTTTCGGCGGCTTTTTCCATGTCTGCCTGAGACTTTATCTCCATTCCGGCTATTTTTTCGGCTTCCGGTATATTTGGCGTAAGGACATCCGCGAGCGGCAGTATGGCATCTATAAGGGTCCCGACCGCTTCGGGCTGCATTAAGCTGCAGCCGTTTTTAGCGACCATGACAGGGTCGACTACGATATTTTCCGCTTTGTACTGCCGCAGCTTTTTGGCGGCGGCGAGCATACATGGAGGCCTTGAGAGCATGCCTACCTTTACCGCGTCCGGCCTTATATCCTCAAAGACGGCATCTATCTGCTGCTCTATCATCTCAGGGGCAATATCCTGTGAGGATATGACGCGCGCCGTGTTTTCAGCCACTACTGACACTATGACGCACATGCCGTAAACGCCGTGGGCGGCGAAAGTTTTCAGGTCGGCTTCTGAACCCGCGCCGCCGCTGCAGTCCGAGCCTGCTATTGAAAGGACTTTTTTAATCAAGTAAATCCCCCGCTTCTTTAAATGAACGTATGTAAACGTCGGATTTTTTAATGACCGCTTCCGCGTTTTTTTCAAACCTGTCGTATATGCCCGCAACGTTGAAGCCGGCCGCTTTGGCTGTTTCTACGGCATAGAGTGCGTCTTCAAACACCCATGTGCCGCTTTTAGGCGTGCCGAGGAAAGAAAGCGCCGCGTTAAAAATACACGGTTTATCTTTGCCGCTGCCAACCTCTGTACATGTAAAAATTTCAGAAAAAAAACGGAGCATGCCGCAGCGCTTTAACGCGGCTTTTACAAGCGGCGCATCGGTAGCCGTGGCAACGCACATTTTTACGTGCCTGCGTTCGAGTTCCGCAAGGAAACCGGCCGCGCCTTCCTTTGGCGGCGCTTTGTATTTGTAAAAATCCGCGAGCAGCGCGTTTACGCCGGCCATTATGGTTTCTGTACAGTCTTTTATGCCGTACTCGCTTTTGTAGTAAAGCGCTGCCTCATAAAGGCTCATGTCCTTAAACTTTTCTTTTAAGTTCTCGTGCGGCTTTATGCCGCGCGAGATGAGGTAATCTTCACCTAACGTCTGCCATACGGGCATTGAGTCAAGCAGGGTTCCGTCTATGTCGAAGATAGCGCCGTCTATTTTCATACCGTTCCTCCGTCAGGCATTTTTTAAAGCTGCAGCAAAAAATGGGAACACCTAATGCGGTGTTCCCATGTAAAGCAAATATAAAGTTGCTCCCTACGTTGGAATTACCCACATCAGGTTTAAAGGGTCGAAGCTAAGTTAAGCTCCCTCTCAGCTTGGTTCGCCAAGCTCCCCTGTTTTTATTTTATTTCACTGCAATTATATCACGGGCGGCGCTGTTGTCAAGGGCAATTTTACATTAAGTATATGCTTAATGTAAATAGCAACAAAATATATTCTGCAAAATAAAAACGCCCCCTTGGATGGGGACGTTTGTAATGCTTTGCCTTACGGGTTTTTCTTAATATAGTTCCAGCTGTCGCGGCACATATCCGCAAGGGTGTACTTTGCCTCCCAGTCAAGCTCGTTTTTAGCGCGTGAGCAGTCTGCGTAGCACGTGGCTATGTCGCCGGGCCTGCGTTCGATTATTTTATAAGGTATCTTTACGCCGCTTGCCTGCTCAAATGCCTTTACTACGTCTAAAACAGAGCTGCCCCTGCCGGTACCGAGGTTGAAAGCACGCGCCCCGTCTATAGAGCCAAGCTTTTCGAGCGCTTTCACGTGGCCGGACGCAAGGTCGCAGACGTGTATATAGTCGCGCACGCCGGTGCCGTCCGGTGTCGGGTAATCGTCGCCGAAGACACGCAGGAAGGGCAGCTTGCCTACGGCTACTTTCGTAATGTAAGGCATGAGGTTGTTAGGGATACCGTTGGGGTTTTCACCTATAAGGCCGTCCGGATGCGCGCCTATGGGGTTAAAGTACCGCAGCAGCGCGGCCTTAAAATCCTTATCCGCTGCGCATATATCTTTAAGCATTTGCTCTATCATAAGTTTTGTGCTGCCGTATGGGTTTGTAGTTGAGAGCGGCATGTCCTCTGTAAAGGGGGCTTTGTTGTTCATGCCGTAAACTGTGGCTGATGAGCTGAACACAATGCGTTTAACGCCGTATTTTTTCATAAGCCGCAGTAAATTCAGCGTACCTGTAAGGTTGTTGTTGTAATATTCGAGGGGCTTTGTTACGGACTCGCCTACGGCTTTAAGGCCGGCAAAGTGAATTACCGCATCGATGGAGTTTTCTTTAAAAATTTTCTCGAAGCCGCCGAAGTCGAGCATGTCGCACTCATAGGCTTTGAACTTTTTGCCGGACAGGGCTTCGATTTTGCCTATTACGTCCGGCGAAGAATTGCTGTAATTGTCCATACCTACTACACTGTAGCCGTTTTTGAGCAGTTCAACCGTTGTATGCGAACCGATGTAGCCGGTTTCGCCTGTTATAAGGACATTCATTCTTTTCCTCCTTTTCCGCTTTTAAAGCGTTCGTACGCGGCGCGGAGTTCTTTTGCTGTTTCTTCGGGGCAGGTCGGGTTGCACGCGGCCCACGCGCCCGTTTCGCTTGAGGCGTTGAACTTCTGTTTTTGCGCGCTGCGCATTGGCGGGTAAAATTCTATGTGAAAATGGAAATCTTTAGAGTAGTCGCCGCAGTTTACCGGCGCGTTGTGCATGCACATCATGTACGGGAATTTATAACCGAAAAGGCTGTCAAGCATGCCGGAGGTGTCGCGTATGATAATGCCGAGGGCGTCCTTTTCCTCGTTTGTAAAGTCGGTTATATATTGTTTATGTTTATTGGGATATATATATACGCCGTACGGATAAGCTGTGAAGAAGGGGAGCAGGACGGTAAAATATTCGTTTTGAAATATTATGCGGCTTTTCTCCTTTTCTTCGTTTGCGAGATGATCGCAGAAAAGGCAGCGGCCTGTTTCGGCGTAATGTTTTTTTGCGGCGTCGGTTTCAAGCTGGAGCTTTTTAGGCATAAACGAGTAACCGTAGATCTGCCCGTGGGGGTGCGGCATGGTAACGCCAACCGCCTCGCCGCGGTTTTCAAAAATAAAGACGTACTTTATTTTTTTGTCCGCGCTTATGGCGTTGAAACGTTCACACCAAAGGTCAACAAGCTTGCGCATGTGCGAGTCTGAAAGCTCCGGCATTGAAACGGTATGCTCAGGTGAATATAATATCACTTCACACTTGCCGTAACAAGGCTTTGTGTGAAAAAAATCGGTCGCGACGCCGTCCTCTTTTGGCGGGTCCTGCCTAAGGGCAGGGAAGTCGTTGTCGTACTCGAGCACCTCGTAGTCCGGCACGTTGCCGAAAGAAGGGCAGAAAGGGCAGAAGTCCTTAGGCATCTGCGGCCTGTTCTGCCGGCTTGAGGCGACCATGGTCCAGTCTTCTATGAAAGGGTCCCATCTAAGTTCAGCCATATGCTAACTGTTTCCTCCCTGTATAATCATATTATTTTTATACCGCCGTCAGGCCTTACCCTAAGCCTGTGGCAGGTTTTTTCACCAAATACAGATTCGATGTATTTTTTAAATTCGTCAAAGTAGCCGCACGGCACGTACGCCTGTACCGTTCCGGCAAAGCCGCCGCCGTGTACACGCCATGCGCCGCCGCGCCCCGCAAGCAGTTTTTCGCAGAGCGCCGCGGCAAGCGACACGCCCTGCTCTTTTACCTGTGAAGGGGAGTAGACGTTCTGCAGGTACTGGAAAGAGGAGCGGCCGCTTTCGTTTACAAGGCGTTTAAATTCGCTGAAGTCGCTGTTTTTCAGCGCCTGTGCCTCAAGCGTAACGCGCCTGTTTTCCGCAAAAAAATGGATTGCGCGCAAGACCGCCCTGTCGCCGGCTTTAGAGCGTACCTCAGGGATATTTGAAAAGAAATCCTTTTCATCAACCTCAGAGAGCACGCTTTTGCCGAAGCATGCGGCGGCGAGCTTCATTTCGCGCGGTATGGCCGCGTAGTCCGGCGTAAGGTCCTGGTGGTTCCCCTTGGTGTCTATTATGCACAGCGTGTCGCCGCATGAGGCAAAGTCGAACGGTATTTTTTCAGCACGCGGGTTTTCGCTGTCGGAAAAATCAAGCATGGTAAACCCGCCTACGGCGCTTGCGGCCTGGTCCATAAGCCCGCAAGGCTTGCCGTAGTACTCGTTTTCGGCGTATCTGCCTATCTGGGCTATTGCGAGCGGCTGTACGGCCCCGCCGCAGTACAGGCCGTTAACGGCTGTGCCGACGAGCACTTCAAAGGCTGCAGACGACGAAAGGCCGGAGCCGGTAAGCACGCGCGATGAAGTGTAGGCGTAAAAGCCGCCGACGTTATAGCCCGCGTTTTTGAAGCCGGCGCATATGCCGCGTATGAGGGTGGACGACCTGCCGCTTTCGCCGGCCCTTTTGTCGGTGTCAGCCGCGTTTAAGGCGTCTTCGGGAAAACCTTCCGACTTGACGCGTACCTCACCGCCGGGAGCCTTTGACGCCACGGCGACGGCGTCAAGGTTTACGCCTGCCGCGAGGACGCGCCCACCCTGGTGGTCGGTGTGGTTGCCGCCGATTTCCGTGCGCCCCGGGGCGCTGAAAATCGATATATCGCGGCCTTCGCCGTATAGTTTTTCAAATTCCGTTATTGCGCTGAGCAGCCGTTTTTCCTGTTCAGCGGCTTCTGCGGGGCCGTTGCCGTAGACGCGCAGGAGCCTGTCGCGTAGTTTTCCCTGTTCAATTTCCTTTTTAAGTTGTGCGGACAGCATGTAAGTACCCCTCCAAACTATATTTGCTATTTTACATTTTAATGCCGGCAGAGTTGTTTTTCAAGTAGTTTAAAGTTTTTGTAACTTTTTCAATTATTATTGCGGCTGTTTCATTTATAAAAATATCCCCCGACTCAGCCGTTGCGTCACGCGGGTCGTAGCGCACCGTGAAACCCTCAGCGGGGCCGTTTGCGAAGGTTTCGCTGTCTACTATGGCAAAGTCCGTGTTTTTCAGTTTTTCAGGTTTTTGCGGGAGCCTGCCGAGCTCAACGCACGCGGGGCATATACAGCGCGTGACGGCAGTTTCGGCAAGGCCGGCGTGGCCTGTGGGCAGGATGCACCCTTCCGGCAGTGCAAACGTGTACAACACTGTGGTGTTTGTACTTTCAGTATATTTTTTAGCGAGCTTTTCAAGTATTTCGACTTGGTTGTCGGCGCCGTGGCCGTTTACCATGACTATAAGGCGGTAATCAGCGCTTATAAGCATTTCTATGTACTGCGCCATTATTTTCTCAAATAAATCCTGCGGCCAGTAAAGGCTTTTGAGTTTGTTTTTGGGGAAGTCCATACCGACTATATTTTCGTTTCCGGCAAAGCCGATTTTCCGAAGCGTTTCGGGGCTGCGGCGCTTTTCGGTGCCCATGAAGACCGGCGGCATGACTACGCCGCCGGTCTTCAGCGCCGCGCGCCTGCTTACTTCGTAAGCGTTGAAAGTGTCGACGCCCATACCCATGTGAGGGCCGTGCCACTCAAGCGAGCCTACCGGCAGGTAGGCAAGCCCGTTTTTCTCTTTTTCTTCGATGAGTTCGTCGGGAACCATCTGTTCATAAAGTATTTTTTTCATTTCTTCATACCTTTTCTCATACCGTTGTATAAAAAAATCACCGGTAAACCGCAGCTAAAAGTACGGCATGAAAACTGCGGCGCGGGGCGGGAAGACAATGCCGCCCCACCCTTGCCGCGAAAGTTTTTTCTGCCGAACCCATGCTGCGGGTTCACCGGCGGTATCCTGTGATTTTACGGTCCGTTAAATCTCGATTCACAATGTTTTGCTTTGATTTTTAAAAGGATCAGCTCATATATTCTGGCATGATGGTTTTAAGGTCGTCTGTAGGCGTGACAATGGTTGCGCTTACAGCGTATTTTTCTTTGATAGCCGTGCCTTTTGTAAGGTACTCCATCATTTCTTTTGCTGCCGTGCCGCCGACGTCCCTTGCGGAGAAATAAGCGGCTGCTTTAAACGGGGAGGTTTTCTTTGCAAATTCGCCGGGGGCAAGGTAACCGCCGAGACCTATGCAGCATGAATCCTTCTGCAGGCCGGCTGCCTCTATGGCCCTCGCGGCGCCTGCCGCGCCTTCGTCGCTTACAGGGATAACCATCCATTTTTTAATTTCCGGATGTGCGGTTATGATGGTGTTGGCAGCTTTGTTGCCGCTTTCAGTGTTTGTGTCATAGTCGGCGGAGAAAGTGCGGTTTGCCGGGAAGTCGGGGATGATTTCCTTGACTTTCGCCTGCGCGCCCTTTGTACGCGGCACGCAGCTGGAAACAGTTTCTGCCGTGAGGTACATTATGCCGCACGTGCTGTCGTTGACGAGGTTGTTTGTCTTGATGTAGTTTGCGATCCATTCGCCTGCGGAAGCGCCGATGTTGTACGCATCTATGCCTACCCATGGCGCAAGGAGCGTGCCGCTTTCATCCTGGAGCGCATCGTCAACAGCTATGACGGGTATATTTGCGGCTGTGAGTTTCTTTACAGTTACCTGGCTTAAGTTTTGGTCAGGTGTGCAGACAAGCACGCCGTCCACTTTCTGAGTTATGACGTTGTCGAGTGCCTTCATGTACGTGTCGCCGCTTTGCTTTGCATCAATGTAAAGGAACTTGGAAGCGCCCATCTTTTTGGCCATTTCTTCGGAAGCTTTACCTTCCTGGATAAACCATGTAGCGTCGCCCATTTTGTATATACCGGCGAGGACGATGTCTTTTGCTTCCTTGCTGGCAGAGGAGCCGCTTGACGCGGCCGCTGATGACGTGCTGCCGGAGCTTGAAGACCCTGACGATGAGGAACATCCGGCGAACAGTGCCGCGGTCAGGGTAAGGGCGATGGCCGCACGCAGAAATTTACCTTTTTTCATAATACACATACTCCCTTTTTTATAATTCAGGCTTAAAGCCATGGCTGGAATATATTATTTGGAGTTTTCGCTTGCAAGTATGAGCTTTTTGTTCCTTCTCTGTTTCCTAAAGTAGTCGAACGACAGGGCAAGTATAAGGAGTACGCCCTGCGCTACATCCTGCCAGAATATCTGTACGTTCATCATGGTAAGCCCGGTGTTGAAGCACTGTATGATGAACACGCCTATAACTGTGCCGAGCATGGTGCCTACGCCGCCGGAGAAAGCCGTGCCGCCGAGTACAGCCGCCGTGACGCCGTCAAAAGCCAGGTTGTCACAGGCCGAAGGCTGGCCGGAGTTCATCCTTGCCGCGAGGAACACGCCGCCTAAAGCGGACAGTACGCCGGAAATGATGAACATTTTCAGAATAATTGTGTTTGGCTTCAGCCCCGCGAGCCTTGCAGCGTATTTGTTGCCGCCCAAAACGTAAACGCTCCGCCCGAGGCATGTCCTTTTTAAGACTATGCCGAAAATTATGAACGAAATAATGAGGACGAGAACAGGGATTGAAAGGAACCCCAATATCTGGTACGAGCCTAAATTGATGAAGAAATCATCGCTGATATACACTGCTTTGCCGTCGCATATAATGTATGCGAAACCGCGGATTATCTCCATGGTGGCAAGTGTCGTTATGAAAGGCTCTATCTTTAGTTTTGTCACAAACACGCCGTTTATCACGCCGACAATGCCTCCGGCTACGAGCGCGAACAGCAGCGTCGCTACCGGGTTCATGCCTTTGTTAAGAAGCATAGCCGCGAACACGCCGGAAAAGGCGGCGACGGAGCCTGTGGACATATCGATTGAAGTCGCGATAATCTGGTATGTTTCGGCGATGGCTACAAGCCCTGTGAGTGACGATGAAACAAGTATGTTTTTAGCGTTTGCCGCGCTGAAGTAGTTGCCGTTCATAAAGGAAAAAATCGCTATCTCAATGATAAGCACGAACATAAGGCCGATTTTTTCTTTAAGGTCGCCGCTTACCTCAATTTTTTTCTTCATGCATCGAACCTCCCTTTAAAGTAAGACTTTTTTAAGATACCATTGACACCATTGCGTATTTAAGTATGGTTTCCTCGTTGGCTTCTTCCCTTGACAGCTCGGCGGAGATTTTACCGCCTTTCATAACGATTACCCTGTCGCTCATGCCGATTATCTCCGGCATTTCGGAAGAAATGAAGATGACGGCTTTGCCGGATCTCGCGCATTCGCATATTATTTTGTAAAATTCCGACTTAGCGCCGACATCGATGCCTTTTGTCGGCTCGTCAAGTATGAGGACGTCGGGGTTTGTTTCGAGCCAGCGCGCGAGGATGACCTTCTGCTGGTTTCCGCCGCTGAGCTGTGTTATGAGTGTTTCCTGCTGCGGCGTCTTTATCTTGAGGTCCTCTATATTTTTTTGTATGGTTTTGTTTTCTTTGCCGAAGTCGAGCAGCCCGAACTTGCTTTTATACCGTTCCATAACTGAAATGGTTATGTTTGTACCGACCGACATATTGGGCAGGATGCCTTCTTCTTTTCTGTCTTCCGGGCAGTACGCAATGCCGAGCTTTATGGCATCCGTAGGGCATGAAGGGTGTATCGGCTTGCCGTTAAGCAGTATTTCGCCGGAAAGCACCTTGTCAACCCCGAAAAGAGCGCGCATGGTTTCAGTACGGCCTGAGCCGACAAGGCCGGAAAATCCGAGGATCTCGCCTTTATGCACTTTAAACGAAACGTTTTTAACATAATGAGTAGTAAGGTTTTTGACTTCAAGTATAGGTTCGCCGATTTTGTCGTTCCTTTTTAACTCTTTGAAAATATCGCCGAGGCTCCTGCCGACCATCTTTTTGATAAGCTCGTCGTCGGAGGTTTTTTCAACGTCCACGACATCCACGAGGCTGCCGTCTTTGAAAATAATAGCTTTTTGGGCTATCTGCCGGATTTCGTCCATACGGTGCGAAACGTAAAAAATTATTTTTCCTTCGGACTGCAGGGAACGTATGATGTTAAAGAGTATCTCCGTTTCCTCGTCGCCGAGGCTCGACGTAGGCTCGTCGAAAGCAATGATTTTGCAGTCGCGGTTGATGGCTTTCATTATTTCCACCATCTGCTGGTAGGCAATGCTTATCTCGCTTGCCTTGCTTTTAGGGTTAATGTTTATGCCGAACTTTTTGGCTATTTCCGCGGTTTTACCGTTCATAAGGTCATAATCAATAAGCCCTTTTGAGTTTTTAGGCCAGCCGCCGAGAAAAACATTTTCCGCGACGGTCATGTCCATGACAATCTGCCGTTCCTGGTAGATTACGCTTACGCCGTGTTCAATGGCTTCTTTCGGGTTTGAAAAATGTTCCGTTTCGCCGTTGATAATGTATTCGCCCGACGTAGGCATGTAGTCGCCGTTGAGTATTTTCAGCAGTGTGGACTTGCCGGCTCCGTTTTCGCCTAAAAAAGCGTAAACAATGCCGCTCTCCACTTTGAAAGAAATGTCTTTGAGCGCCCTGACGCCCGGGAACACTTTTTCTATATGTTTGAACTCAACGTAATCAGCCAAATTCACTTACCCCCCTTGACCGTATTGTTTGGAGTTCCGTACGCTCTAAAATCCTAAAATCGCAGTTATCGTTAACCCAAAATTTAGAAGTGTAACCAATAAAGTGCCGAATATCAGCCCCCAATTTAGCTATTATAGTTGCGTTAACGTGAACACAACTTTATTATACACGATGAAAGCGGTTTGTCAACACATTTTTAATAAATTTTTTCATAAAACGCATCTATGATTGTGAAATATTATACATCACAGTCGCATTTTATGATTATATTGGCGAATAGATATTGACACGGTGACGCCTATCGAATATAATAGCTGTATGTTATCGTTAACACTAATTTTAGACGGCGCGGTTATGCACTTTAAAACGCGCGTGTTTTTCCGCTTTGGCGGGCGCAGGTAATTGGTATCTTTCCTTTACGGCTAAAAAGTATTATTATTGGAATATACAAACTTTATTGTAAAGGCAAATCAATTACTTTCGGAATAGGAGACAGACATGGGAAAAACAGAGCCCACGATAAAAGACGTCGCAAAACTCGCTAATGTGTCCATAGGGACAGTCGACAGGGTGCTGCACAACCGCGGACGCGTTTCAAAGGAGAACATCGAGCGCGTCACCGCCGCCGTAAACAAACTCCAGTACAAACCGAGCCAGATAGCAAAAGCGCTCGTGGCTAAAAAGAAAAATATAAAAATAGGCCTTACGTATCCTTTGGTGGAAAAAGAGTTTTGGTCAGAGATAACCGCGGGCATAAAGCGCGCGCGCACCGAGCTGCTACCGTTTGGCGTACAGCTCGTCACGGACCACTACTCAAGCTATTCTGTTGAGGACCAGATGGCCTCGGTAGACAAGCTGCTGGACGAAGGCGTCAAGGGCATAGTCCTTTCGCCGTCCGGTGTGACAGGCCGCCTCGAAAAGATAAGCGGCGTCATGCCGGTCGCCACGGTCATAGACGACATAGAGTTTAAAGGCAAAGCGTTCCATGTAGGGCCGGACGACAGAAGGATAGGCAGGCTCGCTGCCAAACTTGTAAGCCTTTATATAGGCGCCGAGGGCAAGATAGCCCTGTTTAAGCCCCTCTACACGACAGAGGGCATGCGCGTGCGCGTGGCGGGCTTCACCGAAAAGATAAAGCAGGACTGCCCGGGCATAGAGATAGCTGACGTTTCGACCATAGCTGGCATAAGCGAGCGCGACTACTATATTAACGCTTACGCAAAAGCGCTCGAAGTCATAAACCGGACTCCCGGGCTTAAGGCCATATACATTTCAAACGGCCTTACGGAGTGGATTGCCAAAGCCGTTGAAGACACCGGCAACAAGGGCAGGATAGTCGTCATAGGGCATGAGTACACATCGGGAGTAGAGCATTTTCTTAAAAACGGGATAATAGGCGCTACCATTTACCAAAACCCGTCGCAGCAGTTTTACCTTGCGTGCAAACTGCTGTACGGGCTTCTGGCAGGCGAAAACCATTTGCCGGACGGAAAGAATATAGTCACAAACTGCAGTATCATCATGGACGAAACTTACCCGTTCAGCCGTTACAGCGGGCTGGAGTACCTTTAGTTTCACATGAAAGGTACGGCGCGGTCTTCCGTCGGGCGGCAATGCGCAACATATTTTGACAGACCAACGGAGGAATCTTTAAAATGCTTAAGAACATAAAAAGCGGCGTGGCCGTTTGGGAAGAAGACACGGCAATACCTACGTACACCATAGGCAAGCCCGACAAAAACCCGATGTTCCTTGAAAAAAGGGTGTATCAGGGCAGCTCCGGCCGCGTTTACCCGCACAGCGTGGTAGACAAGATAACCGGAGAAAAAACAAACAGGACATACCACGCGCTGTACCTTGAGAACAAGTACCTTTACGTTATGATTTTACCCGAAATAGGCGGAAGAATACAACGCGCCTATGACAAAACGGACGGCTTTGACTTCGTTTACTACAACCACGTCATTAAGCCGGCGCTCGTCGGGCTCGCCGGCCCGTGGATATCCGGCGGCATAGAGTTCAACTGGCCGCAGCACCACCGCCCGAGCACGTTTGACCCGGTTAATTATGAAGTCCTGCACAACAAAGACGGCAGCTGCACCGTGTGCGTCGGCGAAATAGAAAATATGTTCCGCACAAAGGGAATGACGCGCATAACGCTTTATCCGGATAAGGCGTATATAGAGCTTAAGACGACTTTGTACAACCGCACAAATATGCCCCAGACTTTCCTTTGGTGGGCAAACCCCGCTGTACCGGTAAACGGTGACACGCAGTCGGTTTTTCCGCCTGACGTTACGGCCGTTATGGATCACGGCAAACGCGACGTTTCGACTTTCCCCATAGCAACGGGGACATATTATAAGGTGGACTACTCTTCCGGCGTTGATATTTCACGTTACAAAAATATACCCGTGCCGACCTCATACATGGCGTACCACTCCGACTACGACTTTGTAGGCGGCTACGACCACGCTAAAAAGGCGGGCATTTACCACGTAGCGGACCACCATATCTCACCGGGCAAAAAGCAGTGGACGTGGGGCTGCGGCGACTTCGGCAAAGCCTGGGACCGCAACCTTACTGACAGCGACGGCCCTTACGTAGAGCTTATGACCGGCTGTTACACCGACAACCAGCCCGACTTTTCATGGCTTGAACCGTTTGAGGAAAAAACATTTACCCAGTACTTCATGCCGTATAAAAAAGCCGGCGTTATGAAAAACGCAAACGTGAACGCGGCAGCCAATATAGAGCAGACGGAAGACGGCCTGCACGCCGTCGTTTACACTACGTCGGAATACAAAAATGCGCATATATCAGTGCGCGCAGGCGGCAGGGTCTGCGCCGACAGGCGCACGGACCTTTCGCCCCAAAAAGCCTTTGATGAAATATACCCTGAGTATAAAAACATTAAGGCAAGCCAATGCGTTTTAGAAGTTTACGACGAAAACGGCGCGAACGTCATAACATGCGCGCCTAAAGAGAAGCCTATACCTAAGATACCAGAGCCGGCTAAAGAAATACCGCAGCCGTCGGAAGTGAAGTCTGCGGAGGACCTGTTCCTTTACGGACTGCACATAGAGCAGTACCGCCACGCGACGCGCGAGCCGGCCGACTACTACCTTGAGGGGCTGCGGCGCGACCCGTCTGACATACGCCTTAACAACGCCTACGGCAGGCTGCTTTTGAGCCGCGGTAAATTTGCACAGGCGCAAAAGTATTTTGAAGCCGCGGTTAAAAAGCTCACGCGCTCAAACCCTAACCCCTACGACGGCGAGCCGTACTACAACCTCGGCCTCAGCCTTAAGTATACGGGCAGGAGCGCCGAAGCATACGACGCGTTTTACAAGTCCGCATGGAACGGCGCATGGCAGGGCGCGGCGTATTACCAGCTTGCCTGCATAGATGCTTCCCTCGAAGATTACAGCAATGCGCTTGAGCATATTGGTCGCTCCGTACTTTTTAATTACCATAATATGAAAGCAAGGGGCCTTAAGCTCGCGCTGCTCAGAAAGCTCGGATATACCGAAAAGGCGCGCGAGTACATTGAAGAAAACCTTGCCATAGACCCGCTTGACTTTACTTCAAGGTTTGAAACGGCGCTCCTTGCTAAGTGCAAAGGGGATAATGAAGCTTACGGTAAAACCATGGAGAGCCTTTACGGGCTTATGGACGTAAGCCCGAACCCGTTTATAGAGATATCCATAGACTACGCGCAGGCGGGCATGTACGGCGAGGCCGCGGAGCTGCTGTCGTATTATACCGGCATGCAGGACGACCGCATGGGCGTTTACCCGCTTATGTACTATTACCTTGCTTTTTACAGCGGCAGGCTCGGTGAAGCGGAAAAAGAGAAAAGCTTCTTAACCCTTGCCGCAAAGGCGTGCAGCGACTACTGCTTCCCGCACAGGCTTGAAGATATACTCGTGCTTCAAAACGCCGCTGAAAAGAATCCCTCCGACGCAAAAGCAAGCTATTACCTCGGTAACCTCTGGTATGACAAAAAACAGTACAAAGAAGCCGTGGACTGCTGGGAAAAATCCGAAAAAACCGATATGTCTTTCGCCACCGTGCATCGCAACCTGTCACTTGCTTATTATAATAAAAAACACGACGGCAGTGAAGCTTTGAGGGAAATGAACGATGCTTTTGCGCTTGACCCGACTGACTCGCGCGTTTTCATGGAGCTTGACCAGCTGAAGAAAAAGCTCGACATATCGCCGGACGAGCGCCTCAAGGCGTTCCAAATGTATCCGGAGCTTGTTAAGGACCGCGACGACCTTTATGTTGAGTATGCGGCGCTGCTCAACATGTCAGGCAGCTTCGAAAAAGCAAGGGAGCTTATAGCGGGCCGCGTGTTCCACCCTTGGGAGGGCGGCGAAGGCAAAGTCATCTCGCAGTATGTGGCGTGCAGGGTCGGCCTTGCAAAAGCCGCCATAAAAGATAAAAAGTACGGCGAAGCCGTTTCGCTGCTGAAAGAAGCCACGGTTTACCCGCATAACCTCGGCGAAGGCAAGCTGATAATAGCGCAGGAAAACAACATTTATTATTTTATGGGATGCGCTTACGAAGGAATGGGCGAAAAGGAAAAAGCGGAGGAATGTTTCAAAAAAGCTTCCACGGGCCTTTCGGAACCGGCCGGCATGATGTACTACAACGACCAGCCGCCGGAAACAATATTTTACCAGGGACTCGCGTGGCTTAAGCTCGGCAATGCTAAAGAAGCCGGCAGCCGCTTTAACAAACTCGTGACTTACGGTGAAAAACATTACTATGACCATGTAATGATAGACTACTTTGCCGTCTCGCTTCCGGACCTTATGATCTTTGACGAGGACCTTGACAAAAAGAACCGCTTCCACTGCACTTACATGATGGCGCTCGGCAACATCGGCCTCGGCAGCTTTGACGAAGCCGAAAGCCAGCTTAAAAAGATACTCGCCGAAGACCCGAACCATGCAGGGGCAAAAGACCACCTTGGCTTTTTAAAAGACCTTAGAGGATAAAGGGGAGGTTTTAACTGTGGTTTCCGTAACTGAATGGCACGGAGAAAAAGCCGCCGTACTGCAAAACTCCGAAGCGTCCGCCGTTGTCCTGCCGGAACACGGGGGTAAAGTGGCTTCGCTCTATGAAAAGGCAAAGCACTTTGAGCTGCTTTTCCAAAATCCGCGTGGATCCTTCAAAAAAGCTTCCTTAGGCGACGACTTCAGCAAATATGAGGCGTGCGGCTTTGACGATGCTTTCCCTACCATAGACAGCTGCGGCATATGTATTGGCGGCAGAAAAGTAAAGTACCCCGACCACGGGGAAATCTGGTCATCGGCCTTTGACTTTTCGACGGGCAGCGACTGCGTTGTCATGCGCTGTAAAAGTAAAATACTGCCTTATATATATGAAAAGCGTGTCAGCCTTGAGGAAAACGGCATAAAATGCGGGTACAAAATAAGTAACACCGGAGAAGATCCGTTCCCTTACCTGTGGGCGTTCCACTGCCTTGTCAATATCGAGGACGGCATGGGGCTTCTTTACCCCGATGGGACGGGCGTACTCGTAAACGTGCAGAGTTCGCGCGAGTTCGGCGCAGCCGGTACGGAGATGCCGTTTACAGGGCGCTTTTTAAGCCCGCCCCGGGAGCCTTCGTCTAAATTTTATTTAAAGGGCAAAGTGCGCGAGGGCAGATGCGGCTACGAATACCCCGCGCACGCATTAAGGGCGGTAATCGAATATAACCCCGATGCGCTGCCGTACCTCGGCTTTTGGTGTACGAGGGGAGGTTTCCGCGGCGACGTGAACTGTGCGTTTGAGCCTGCGACGGGCTTTTACGACAACGCGGCCTCAGCCTTCGGCAGGGGCATGGGCTCCGTGCTGCAGCCGTCGTGCTCGGTTTCGTTTTTTGTTAAAATTTCCTTTGAGGATATGTAAATAATGCATTTTGCAAACCCCGTCCGCTGCAGTGCGGCCGGGGTTTTTTTATAATTGCGCTGTTTTAAGGCGGCAGGCAGGCATTTGACAAAAGGGCGCTTCTGTCATACAATAATAGAAATCAAAGAAATATGGTTTTAAATCATAATACAATGCACAGATATACTAAAAGTAATATTAAGGAGAATTTATGCTTGAAGTACACGGCCTTACCAAAAAGTACAACAAACTGCTTGCAAACGATAATCTGGATTTTACGGTAAACGACGGTGAGATAGCTGTTTTGGCAGGGCCTAACGGCGCGGGAAAGTCAACAGCGATAAAGTGTATAGCCGGGCTTTTGCGGTTCCACGGCGACATACTCATATGCGGGCACGAAAACAAAAGCGTCGAGGCAAAGCGCAGCTTCGGCTATATACCGGAGATGCCCGCGCCCATGGAAATGCTTACGGTGGGCGAGCATATGGAGTTCATAGCGCGAGCTTACAGGCTGCAGGACTGGCGCGGCAGGGCCGACGACCTCCTTGAACGCATGGAGCTTTACGACAAAAGGGATAAGCTCGGCAAGGAGCTTTCCAAGGGCATGCAGCAGAAGATAAGCATATGCTGCGCGCTTTTGCCGCAGCCAAAGATGCTGCTTTTGGACGAGCCGCTCGTCGGCCTTGACCCGCACGCGATAAAACAGCTTAAAGAGATGCTCTTTGAGCTGCGCGGCGGGGGGTGCTCTATTTTGGAAAGCACCCATATGCTCGACAGCGTGCGCGACGTTTGGGACAAAGCCCTTATAATGATGAACGGCAGGATAGCGGCGGTGCGCACCAGGGACGAAGTCGAAAAAAGCGGCGAAAGCCTCGAAGAGCTGTTCTTTTCCATAACGGAAGGCGGCGGAAACGGGGCGGGGCAATGAAAGCTGTAAATTACCTTATACGCAGGCAGGTAAAAAATTTTATAAAAGATATTCTGCATCACCCTTCGAAGCTGCTGCTCTATATTTTTTTCATAGCGTTCCTTGTCTTTGTATTTATAGATACCGTGAAGTCTCCGGCGAAGCAGCGTGATTTTAAGGATATGCGTCTGCTGCAGGGCATTTTCCTCGTACTCCTTTTGTTCTTAGGTACGCAGAATGCCTTGTCTTCACTAAAAAAGGGTTCTGCGATTTTCAGTATGCCAGACGTAAACTTCCTTTTTGTTTCACCGGTTTCGCCTAAAGCGGTACTTTTTTACGGCCTTTTGAAGCAGATGGCGGGCATACTTCTGAGCTTCGTTTTCATGGCGTTTTACAGCGGCACGCTGCTCGACACGTTCCCCATAACGCTTGGCGGCGTGGCGCTGCTCATAATTTTCATGGCGCTTTTTATTTTCAGCGTGCAGGTGTTTTCGCTGCTCACCTACAGCTTTGTACACGGCAGCCAAAAGCGCACGGCGGCGGCGAGGGCGCTGATTTATACGGCGTTAGGCCTTAACGTGCTTGTTTTTATTATTATATTCTGCCGCAACGGGCGGACGGCTGCGGCTATTTATCCGGCGATTTCGTCACCGTACCTTGAGTATATACCGCTCGCCGGGTGGTTCCAGGGCGCGGTATTTGCGTTTATTGCCGGTCAAATGGCGCGGGCCGCGGCGTTTACGGCTGTCATAGCGGTATTTTTAATTATCAGTATTATACTGTTTGTTAAAACGGATGTTGATTATTATGAAGACGTGCTGGAAACGGCACAGGTACGTTTCGAAGCAGCGGAGGCTGCCAAGGACAGGCGGGCGTACACCGGCAGGAGAAACGTAAACGAAAAAGGAAAGGTGCGTACCGGCAGAACCGGCATTGGCAAGGGCTGCGGCGCCAATACGTTCTTTTACAAGCATATATGCGAGGCAAGGCGCAGGAGCCGCTTCGTTTTTGCCGACACGACGACGGCGGTAATGCTGACGGTAAACCTTATCTCTTACTTTATTATATTAAACGTATCGGCCGGCTTTACGTCTGATGGGGCAATGCTGGTATCGGCCGGCATAAGCATATATATACTTTTCTTTATGAACGGCTTAGGAGACTGGACGCGGGAACTCGCAAAGCCGTACATCTACCTTGTGCCGGAGCCGCCGTTTAAAAAGCTTATATGGGCAAGCATGACGACTATAATAAAACCCGCCCTGGACGGCGTGGTTATATTTGCCGTTATGTGCGCCGCGGCGCGCGCAAACCCGCTTACGGGGCTTTTCTGCGCGCTGCTGTACGCGAGCTGCGGCTTTTTGTTTACGGCGGGCAACGTGCTGGCGCAGCGGCTTTTCGGCTCGATGTCAAACCGCGGAGTAATCATGCTGCTGTATATTTTCATGCTTATTATCATCATGGCGCCGGGCGCCGCTTTGAGCCTCGCCGTGCGCGACGCTTTCCCGCAGCTTCAGGTGATAGTCAGGGGGCTTCCGGCAGTCGGCTGGAACGTAGCTGTGTCGTGCCTTGTATTTTATTTTTGCAGGAACCTTCTCAGCTTTTTCTCTGATATAAGCTGAAGCGGTAAATTATTTTTTAGGGGATGTTCCTTACGCCTGAAGAACAGATATGCTTTAAATTCCGCGTAGGCGAAGTGTACGGCGAGGAGCGCTTTATAAGGACGGAAGTCTTTATAAACGAGCAGGGCTTTAAAAATGAATTTGACGAAAAGGACCCCGGGGCGCTTCACCTTGTGCTGTTCGCGGACGGCGGGCCGGCTGCCTGCGGCAGGCTGCTGCGCGGGCCGGACGAAAAAATTTTTATCATAGGCCGTGTGGCGGTGCTTAAAAAATACCGCGGCCGCGGGCTCGGTTCCACGGTTGTGCAAGTGCTGGAGGACAGGGCGAAAAAGCTCGGAGGGGAAAGCACGGGCCTTTCCGCACAGTGCAGGGTACAAAAATTTTACGAAAAATTAGGCTATGAAGCACAGGGCGAAAAGTATTTTGACGAATACTGTCAACATATATATATGCAGAAGCGGTTGCTTTGATATATTTGACACTTTGCATAATATATGCTAAAATCTGTATGTTTAGTTGTTTTTTATATACGGCAGTTATGATAAATGATATTCGGATGTGAAAAATAAAAATGCCTACACTTAAAGATATAGCGAAAAAGCTTAACCTTTCGGTAAGCACGGTCTCAAAGGGGCTGAGCGGCGCGAGCGACGTCAGCATGAAGACGCGGCAGGAGATACTCGGCACTGCTGTGAAGATAGGCTATGTGCCTAAGCAGGCTAAGTCGGATACCGCCCCGAAAAGGATATGCGTTTTTATCGAAAATATGGGCTATGAACGGGTGGAGCAGTTCGGGTATGATATAATAATAGGCTTCAAGCTTGAAGCCGCGGCCAAAAAGTGGGACGTTTCCATCATGCCGCTTGCCATGAACGAAGAGGCAAAGTACGACTACGACGAGTTTATGGTGGCAAACAATTACTCGGCGGGGTTCCTTTTAGGCTTTAACCTGCACAACGACTTCATTAAACAGCTCGATAAGACAAATATTCCCACCGTGCTTCTCGACAACGTGGTTTACAACAAAAACGTTGCGTGCGTCGGCGTCGACAACAGGCAGGGGATTTTTTATGCGGTGGAGCACCTTGTAAACCTCGGCCACAAAAAAATAGCCATGCTTAACGGCGAAACCGTAAGCATGGTGTCGGACGAACGCCTGCAGGGCTTTTTGAGCGGGATGCGCGCCTTCGGCCTTGAAACGGACGAAAAGCTTATAGCAAACGGCGACTACACTTCCGATATGGCCGACAAGTACGTGAGCAGCTTCGTTGAAAACGGCGCTACTGCCATAGTCTGCGCGAGCGACCTCATAGCGCACGGGGTTATGAGGGAGCTTTACCGCATGGGCGTCCGTGTGCCGGACGACGTCAGCGTCATAGGCTTCGATGATCTGCCGCTTGCCTCGTACACTACGCCTTCGCTTACTACCATACGCCAAAACAGGCTTGAAATAGGGCGCAACGTGTGCCTTGTCATGGAGCAGATCCTACGCGGCAACTGCGTGAGCCGCCTGCTGCTTATGCCTGAGCTTGTAAAAAGGGAATCCACCGGGTCGCCTAAAGGGTACGAGGCGACGTAAGGCGGCGTTTTAAGCGCTTAAATATAATAATTTTTGGGGGTAAAACCTTTGGGCGGGGCACGTCTTTCATGCTCCGCCCGTTTCTTATGCTTTAAAATACCGCTTTTTTAGGTTATTTACGAAAGTAAGACGGGCATTTCGAAATAGGCGGAAAAAATAAGTTGAAATTTTCGAAATCATATGGTAGTATATTAGCGTAAAATATATTATGATAATTTATGGAGGGTTTATTATGCCCGAAAATGAAATCATTCGTGAGACAGAGCTTCTGCTTTCGGAAAAATACGGCTGCGGCTTTAAAGAGGCCGCGCCATACGAACTCCACGATGCGCTTTCGCGCAGCATCATGGACTATATCGCCAAAGGCTGGCACGAAAGCGAGGAGCGGTATGCCAAAGGGCGTCGCGTCTTCTATTTTTCGGCCGAATTCCTTGTGGGGCGGGCAATTTACAACAACCTTCTTGCTCTCGGCCTTACAAAAGAAATATCAGAAGCCTTAGCTGAAAAAGGCGCCGACATAAACAGGCTTGATGAAGTTGAGGACGCCGCCCTCGGCAACGGCGGCCTTGGGCGGCTTGCCGCGTGCTTTTTGGACTCGGCCGCCACGCACGCCTGCCCTGTCACGGGTTACGGCATAAGGTACAGGTACGGCCTTTTCCGGCAAGAGTTTTCGGACGGTTTCCAGACGGAGAAGCCTGACGACTGGGCGCGGTACGGCGACCCGTGGTCAGTACGACGCGAAAGGGAAGCCGTAACGGTCAGGTTTGCGGATATGGAGGTCCGCGCCGTGCCGTACGATATGCCTGTTATAGGCTACGGCGGCAAAAACATAAACACCCTCCGCCTGTGGCAGTGCGAGCCTGTTTCGGGCTTTGACTTTAAAAAGTTCAACGAAGGGCGTTACGATGAAGCCGTAGAAGGAAAAAACCGCGCGGAGGATATCTCGCGCGTGCTGTACCCGAACGACGAAACAGAGGAAGGCAAAGTACTGCGCATAAGGCAGGAGTACTTTTTCTGCAGCGCATCCGTACAGGATATACTCCGGGGCTATGTTAAGGCTTACGGCGGGGATTTCTCACGCCTTTCGGATTACTGCGCAGTACAGCTGAACGATACGCATCCGGCTGTAGCCGTGTGCGAGCTCATACGCCTTCTCTGCGACTTGTACGGTATGGAGTTCGAGGAAGCTTTCGCCGTGACACGCGGCATGTTCCACTATACAAACCATACGGTAATGGCCGAATCGCTTGAGAAATGGGACGGGGAAATTTACGGCAGGATACTGCCCGATGTATATAAGTATATAAAGAAAATAAATGAGCGGCAGCAGAGTGAGTTTAATGAAAAGGGCGGCGCTTTCGCCGAGAACCTTGGAAAATGCGCCGTAATAAACGGCGGCGTTATAAACATGGCCAATCTGGCTGTTTACGCTTCGTCGACTGTAAACGGCGTTGCCAAAATACATACGGAAATACTTAAGCATGACGTGCTGAAAGAATGGTACGCGCTTATCCCCGATAATTTCCAGAACAAAACTAACGGCATAACGCCGCGCAGGTGGCTTGCGCTGTGCAACCCTGAGCTTTCGTCGCTCATAACGCGCCTTTTGGGCAATGACGGATGGATAACCGACCTTTCGCTTATAAAGGGCATTGAAAAGTTCAGCGGCGACGCGAATGCCATTGATGAATTTGCGCAGATAAAACGGATAAAAAAACGCCGGCTCGCCGGCTGTATATTGAAAAAGGAAAATGTGGTTATCCCTTCAGACTTTATGTTCGACATACAGGTCAAACGCATGCACGAGTATAAGCGCCAGCTTTTGAACGCTTTTTCCATACTTTATATTTATTTCGGCCTTAAAGACGGCTCCATAAAGGATTTTGCGCCTACTGCGTTTATTTTCGGGGCGAAAGCCGCGCCCGGTTACGTAAGGGCGAAGGGCATTATAAAGTTTATAAATGAGATAGCTTCCATGGTAAACGGCGACGCCGGCGTCAAAGACCTTATGAAGGTAGTTTTCGTGCAGAACTACGACGTTTCATACGCTGAAAAGCTTGTCTGCGCCGCCGATATTTCGGAGCAGATATCGACTGCGGGCACCGAGGCTTCCGGTACCGGTAATATGAAGTTTATGCTTAACGGTGCGCCGACGCTCGGCACTTATGACGGGGCAAATATAGAGATAGTCGGTGAGTCAGGGGAAGAAAACAATTATATTTTCGGTGCAAAGGTAGAGCAGCTCGACGCAATACGCGACTCCTATGACCCCCGTGCGGTATATGACGGCGACAATGCCGTAAAGCGCGTGGTTGACACGCTTGTGGACGGCACTTTCAGCGACGGCGGCACCGGCGTGTTCCGCGGGCTTTACGACTCCATACTAAAGGGCGCAAGCTGGCACAGGCCCGACCAGTATTTCCTGCTGTACGACTTTAAGCCCTACATTGAAGCAAAGCTCCGCGCCAACCGCGACTTTAAAGATACGCGCGCGTTCGCGCGCAAGGGCTTTATCAACACGGCAAACGCCGGCAGATTTTCGAGTGACCGCGCCGTTGCGGAGTACGCGCGCGATATCTGGAAAGTAAAGTTTAATTAATCTGAACGCATCAAAAAGGCCGTACGCTTAGCTGTTATGAAAAGCGTACGGCCTTTTTAATTTTAGGAGGCGGAACTTTATGAATTTTCAGAAATCATGCGGCTCTTAAGGTCCCAAAGCTTCTGCGAAAGGTCCACGTAGTAGTGGTGCGGGTTTTCGAAGCGGCGCACTTCGTCCCACAGCGTGTCCATCTGCTGCTTGCAGAACATCTTTATTTCCTTTATGCCGCGCGGCAGGCCAATCCGTTTGCCGTGTGAAAAAAGCTGCTGCCTTATATCGACTGCATGGAAGTCCGACAGCGTCTTGCGTTTCCATATAAAGTCAGGGTCAAATATCTCGTACGGCCTCGTGTCGTCTATCGCTTCTCCGTCAAGGGTGATTACGTCCGCCATGGCTTTGCCGGTTTTTTTATCGTAGAGGCGCCACAGCCGTTTAAAGCCGGGGGTAGTAATCTTTGAAACATTTTCGCTTATTTTTATCTTCGGCACTATTGTACCGTCAGTGTTTTCGACGGCGCTCAGCTTGTACACCCCTCCGAAAACAGGGTTGCTCGACGAGGTTATCATGCGCTCGCCCACGCCGAAGCTGTCAACGCACGCACCCTGTGTAAGCATGTCGCGTATAATGTATTCATCAAGAGAATTGGAAGCGCATATCTTGCAGTCGGGGAAACCGGCTTCGTTAAGTATCCTGCGCGCTTTTTTTGAAAGGTATGTTATGTCGCCGCTGTCTATGCGTATGCCAGCAGGGCGGAAGCCTTTCGGCAGAAGCTCCTCGTTAAAGACCTTTATGGCATTGGGCAGGCCGGACTTTAAAACGTTGTAGGTGTCGACAAGCAGCGTGCAGTCCTCCGGGTATTCGCGCGCGTAAGCACGGAAAGCATCAAGCTCCGAGTCAAAAAGCTGCACCCAGCTGTGAGCCATTGTCCCGAGTGCCGGCACGCCGTAGTCACGGTCGCACAGGGTGCAGGCGGTGCCGCAGCACCCGCCTATGTACGCGGCGCGCGCCCCGAGTACGGCGCTGTCAGGCCCCTGGGCGCGGCGCGAGCCGAACTCCATGACCGGCCTGCCCTGCGCGGCGTGGCAGATGCGGTTGGCCTTTGTCGCTATGAGGCTTTGGTGGTTTATGGTAAGCAGTATCATCGTTTCAATAAGCTGCGCCTGTATGACAGGGCCGCGCACTGTAACTATGGGCTCGCCGGGGAAAATGGGCATACCCTCAGGTACCGTCCACACGTCGCATATAAATTTAAAGTCTTTAAGGTAGCCGAGGAAGCCTTCGCTGAACATTTTCCGCTCCCGCAGGTATGATATGTCGTCATCGGTGAACCGGAGGTTCTCGAGGTATTCCGCGGCCTGCTCTACGCCGGCCATTATAGCGTAGCCGCCGTCGTCGGGAACTTGCCGGAAAAACATATCGAAATATACGGTTTTATCCTTATAACCGTTTGTAAAGTAGCCGTTGTCCATGGTTATTTCGTAGAAGTCCGTAAGCATAGTTAGGTTTTCCTTTTCATTGCCGCCTGTCCTCAACATTTTTTACAGCTCCTTTTCAATATTTAAAATTTGTTGTGACTTCAATGCCGTTCTGCAACATATTATAGTATGACATAGTATCAATAAACGACGCGCTGTGACGAGGAGCATCATAAGTAGCCGTAAGCCCGGCGGGCACTATGACCCTTGAAACTCGGTCGCGGCGGTTAAAGTCGGCCTTTAAAGCCAGCGCAAACTGGAGGACGCATAAATCCGTGCAGCAGCCGGTTATGATGAACTTGTCGATGTTGCCGTTTTTTCCAAGCCACGAGGTAAAGGCCGGCTCTAAAAATCCGTTCGTGGAATTTTTAGGTATAAGTTCAAATTTACCGGCGGCAATTTCGTCGGTAACGAGGGACTCTTCCGTGCCGCCTATACAGTGCTCCGGAAAATCCCTGAACTGTGCGCTTTGCCGTGAATGTGTGTCCGCGAAGCATACGGCCGGAATGTTGAGCTTGTTGCATGCTCTCAAAAGCCCGGCAATTTGTTCATTTAGCGAAAGCACGTTGGGACTTGACAGAGCGCCCCTTTTTACAAAGCCGTTGACCATATCCACAATGATGAGCGCCGACGAACCGCGTTCAAGGCTGCCCAGCTGTATTTCCCGCGAGTGGGAGGCAACGGCATCGTAAATGCCGGCCATGTTTCCGGCAGCGGATTTTAAAAATTCATCCTTTTTATGGTTTACCATATAATCACTTCCAATTAATAAAGTTACAGGGGAATATTTAAAAATAATTGTGACAAAATAAAATTGTGTAGGAACCGTGAACTTTCTTTAAACAAATTAATAAACGTGTGAAAATAAACCAATTTTTTATTGCATTTTAAACAAAAAAATATTATACTATAAATATCGGAAGATTGTCGATTGGTTCGCCGTAAGAAAAGAAGCCCCCGGCATCCTCCGGTTGCGCACAGATTTGTGAAAAGAGAATATGTGTAAACAAATTAGTCAAGAGGAGATGAATGAATTGAGACTGCGTAAGCAAGCACTCGGTACCCGCAATATGGTTGGGGCACGCGTGGAAATGGCCCGCAAAAACCAGGGTATGAAGCAGAAAGAACTGCTGGCTCAGTTACAGGTGAACGGAGTCGACATGAATGCTTCCGGTTTGTCTAAACTGGAAGGCCAGATCCGCTACGTTACGGATTATGAGCTTTCGGCATTAGCCGACATTCTCAATGTTTCGGTTGATTGGCTGTTAGGCAAAGAGAAGTAATACCCGCACGTCCAACTGGGGTGCCCCGCAGCGCAGGGCGCTCCCTTTTTTTATATTTTTTTAGGATTATTCGCCAGTGTAAACTTTAACCGTCCGAATTATGCGTTAATAATTACTTGTAGGCATGCGGCACGTTTTTTTCGGCGGAAAGCCATAACTGCATTTTAATTACATATAGATATTATAAATAATAATAATAATAATACAATATCCGCCCATATTATACAGCGGGGTGGCTAAAAAAGCAAGGAGAAACAGAAATTGCTTAGTAAAGCCCAATTCGCAAGGCTCAAGCCGCTTTTTATCTTTTTTGTGGCATACACGGTTATATTTTACATTTTTACGGTGACGTTCAAGTATACGTTTCCGTTTATCGCTGGGTTCCTGCTGGCGCTTTTGATACAGCCCGTCATAGGGTGGCTTAAAAAGCGCCTGCGCTTCCCGCGCGGGGCTGCCGCGGCTGCCGCCACTGTCTTTATATACATCATACTTTTCGGCCTTTTGTTTTTACTCGGCTACTGGCTTATTAACGAGATAAGCCAGCTCATAGCGCGCATTTCGGAGGTTACATCAAGCCAAATGGAAAGCGCCGCGGCGCCTCTTAACAACTGGATAGAGAAATTGGGCAAGGCCATGAAAAACATGAACCAGGACTTTATAAAGGAAAACCAGGAGAAAATCTTCGACATATTTAAAACCGGCATGAACGTTTTAACAAAAGTCCTGAGCGGCGTGCTGCGGTTTCTGACTTCTATCCCCGCCATTTTCACTATGCTTCTCGTTATGGTCGTCTCAACTTATTTCTTTTCAAAAGATATGGAGTCAATAAAGCGCTTTATGGCCGGCTTTTTTACAAAAGGCGGCGGAAACGGCATGCGGAGCATTACACAGCAGAGCAAAAGCATGGGCGGAAAATATATAGGGTCTTACCTGCTTATATATTTCATAACGTTTGTGGAAACGCTCATAGTTTTTTTAGCCGCGGGCGTGCCGTACCCGCTCGTACTCGCCATTATAACCGGCGTTGCGGACATACTGCCGGTACTGGGGCCGGGGACTATTTATATACCGCTGAGCCTTGTGTACTTTTTTAAAGGCGATGTTTTCAGGGCCGCGGCACTCATAGTGTGCTGGTTTATAATTACGGCAATACGTCAGATAATAGAGCCTAAAATTGTTTCTTCTTCTATAAATATCCATCCGCTGACAATGCTTGCCGCGATATACTTTGCCCTTGTGGCGGGCAACTTTTGGATACTTATATATTTTTCGGTTTTGCTCATACTTTACAAAGTCCTTACGCAGCTTGGGTACCTGCCGCATATATTCGCGGAGAAAACTGACAAAGAGCCCGGCGCGGGCGGGGCCGGCGGGCGCTGAAAGCGCGCGGCATTATTATGCGCGGTACGCGCTTTAACCATATATTAACTTAGGACCGCTTCCGCCGCTGCTACGCGCTCTATGCCGTTGAAATCCGTGTAAATGCCGCTAAAGGCGCAACCGCTTTTGCACAAAAGGTCCATGACGGGGCGTGCCTGGCCGTCGCCGGTTTCGGCGGCTATAAGGCCGCCTTTTTTTAACATGGGAACCCATAAACCGGCTAAGGCACGGTAAAAGCTGAGCCCGTCAGCTCCGCCGTCAAGGGCGCGGGCCGGTTCCCTTTGTACTTCAGCCTGGAGGGCCGCCATGTCGCCCGTTTTTACGTAGGGCGGGTTTGCCGTTATGCAGTCTGCTTTTTGCAGATAACCGGGCGGCGGCTTAAGCACGTCGAGCCTTACAGGCTTTACATTTGTAAACCCTGAAGCTTTTATATTCTTTTCAAGGTATGAAAATGCCCCGCCGTACAGCTCGGCCGCTACAATCTCGGCGCCGGGGTACAGCGAGGCTATGGCGAGGGCCACAGCCCCCGAACCGGAACACAGGTCTATAACGGCCGGATTTTTCCGGCCTTTTAAAAAGTCCGCGGCGGTGCGCACGAGGAGCTCCGTTTCCTCACGCGGTATAAGCACGCCCTCACCGACGCTGAGTGAAAGGCCCATAAACGGCCACGAGCCTAAGATATACTGCAAGGGCCGTTTGCCCGCGCGCTCTTTTACCATGGCGAAGAACTTTTCCGTGCTGTCGGGCGGCGCCGCTTCGGAAGAAAAAATGACACGCTGCTGCCTGTCAAGGCCGAAAGCTTTTTGAAAAAGCGCCGAAGCTTCGAACGGCGTGCCGTCTATGCCCGCGGCCGACAGCGCTTTTTTACCCTGCCTGTAAACTTCGCCTAAAGTCATTTTGCCCCGCCCCGCAGGTCAATCCTGTCCTCACCGTTTTCGGGTATGACTTCCTTTATGGCGGCGATGGCTACTTCTATCATAGAGTCGTCAGGCTCCTTTGTGGTTATGCGCTGTACCCAGAGGCCGGGTGCGGAAATTATGCGTGTAAGCATGTTTTCGTTCCGGCCGCAGTACCTTATCAGCTCGTAACCTATGGCCATAACGGCCGGTATGCACAGTATCTTGACTGCGGTGCGCAGGAACGGGTTCCTGAAAGGTATGAAAAGCCCTATGATTATGCCCAGTATAAGCATTAGAACGATAAAGCTTGTCCCGCAGCGCGGGTGAAAGCGCCTGTGCCTTCGGACGTTGTCAACGGTAAGTTCCTCGTCGTTTTCATAGCAGAAAATGGTTTTATGTTCCGCCCCGTGGTACTCGAAAACCCTGCGCACGTCTTTCATCCTGGAGCAGAGTATTATGTATGCTAAAAATATTGCCATGCGCATGGCGCCTTCGATGGGGGAACGCCAGCCTTCCAGCCCATGGCCCGCAGGCACCTCTATGAGGTTAAAGGCCCACGTCGGCAGTATAAAAAACAGCACTATGGCAAAAAGCACGCCAAGTACGGTGCCGGCGGTCATAACGGCGGCCATTGTTTTTTCACCGAACTTTTTTTCAACCCATTTGTCGAACTTAGACTCCTCATAGTCGCCGTCGGAGTCAAGGCCGGCCTTTTCGACTGAAACGGAGAGCGCGCGGTAACCGATGGCTATGGAGTCAATAAATGCCGCTATGCCCCTTAAAAGCGGCAGCCTGAAGGCTTTGTGCTTTTTTGCTATGCCGTCGGAGGTTTTCATTTCTTCGAGGGATATGCCGCCGTCCGTGTTACGCACGGCGATTTCGGTTTTATGCGGCCCGCGCATCATTATCCCTTCTACGAGGGCCTGCCCGCCTATGGAAGTTATACATTTGGTTTTTTCCCTTGGCATTAGTCAAATATTCCTTTCGTCGTCCGCGTCCGCGGCGGACTTGTCTTCAAGTCGGTCAAAGGTAGGCAGGCTTATGGTGACGGCGGTGCCTACGTTTTCATGGCTTTCTATGGCAAGGCTGCCGGAGTGCAGAAGCATAATCTCGTTTGCCAGGGCAAGGCCTATGCCGGAGCCGCGTACAGTCTTGTTAGCTTTGTAAAATTTATTTTTCACCTTAGGCAGGTGTTCCGCCGGTATGCCGCAGCCGTTGTCGCTTATGACGACGCGTATGGAGCCGTCGTTTTCGGATGCCGTGACGCTTATGGTGCCGCCGTCGTTTGTGTATTTGAGCGCGTTGTCCAGTATATTTACAAAGACCTGCCTCAGCCTGTTCCTGTCGCCGAGAACAGGCGACAGCATGCGCGGCTCATCGTAGAGCAGGGACTTGTGCTCGGTTTTGGCGCGCTCGCTGAACATGTATACGGCTTCGCCAAGCTCGGCGAGTATATCCATTTTTTCCATACTAAGCGTCATGCGGCCGCTCTGCATCCTTGAGAAGTCGAGCAGCTCCTCTACTATGCCGGAAAGGCGTTCGGACTCATGTATGATTATGCCCATGCCGCGGTCAAACATTTTCCTGTCGGTTTCGCCTGACTGCAGTGTTTCGGCCCACCCCTTTATAGCTGTCAGAGGCGTGCGCAGCTCATGCGAAACGGAAGAAATAAAGTCGTTTTTCATTCTCTCATTTTCGCCGAGTTCGTCAGCCATGTCGTTTATCGTGTCGCACAGGCGGCCTATCTCGTCGTCGCTCTGCTTTTGTATCCTTGCTTTGAAGTCGCCCTGCGCTATGAGCTTTGCGGTGGAACTTATCTGCTTTAACGGCGTAAGTATGGACCGCATGAAGTAGTAGCTTGCGACTATGATGAAAAGTATTATAACAAGGCCTGCCGCTATAAGTACGGCGACTACCGTAAATATCTGCTTGTCGGCGCTTTCGAGCGAAACCACGTAGCGTACCGCGCCGACTGGGCTGCCCGCTGCCGTGCGTATAACCCGCGTAATAGCCATAACCTTTTCGCCGCTTGTCAGTTTGCCGGTCCACGAGCCGTAGCCGTCCTGGTCGGCAAGGGCAAACTTGTAGTCGGGCATTGGCTGGCTGTAGTCGGGAGCGAAGCCTATGGAGGCAATGATAATTTTTCCGTTTGAGTTAAGCACCATGAGTTCCATGCTCTCTTTGTCGGGAAAGTCCTCCACGTAGCCGCGCGCAGCGTCGCTGAACTCGCTCTGCGACTTGCTTTCATAACCTGAAAACATATTTAAAAGCTCGACGGAGCGGCCGTTGAGGGCGGACTGTATGCCGTTGTAGACGTAACCGCGCACGGCAAAGGAAAGCGTCGCGATGAGCAGTACCATGGCAAAGAGCACTATGGCCAAAATGTTTAAAAGCCAGCGTTTAGTTATGCTGTTTTTTATCGCCATGATATCTCACCCCTCTTTTACGGAAACGCGCGGCACTATGACTCCCACTTGTAACCAAGCCCCCATACGGTGACTATGTGCCTGGGGTTAGAAGGTTCATCCTCCACTTTCATGCGCAGGCGCCTTATGTTAACATCTACTATTTTTTCCTCACCAAAGTATGAGCTGCCCCACACGTGCTTTAAAATGTCGGTGCGGCTGAGGGCGGAGCCGGGGCTTGAAAAGAAGTACTCCATTATCTGGAACTCCACCTGTGTAAGCTCTATCTGCTTTCCGTTTTTCATAAGTGTGCGGTTGCGCAGGTTGAGGGTAAACTCGCCTGAGCGTATTTCCTCGGTAAATTTATTGCTCGGCTTATGCTGCTCCATGTCAACCCTGCGGTAAACCGCGTCTACACGTGCGACAAGCTCGCTCGGGCTGAAGGGCTTTGTAACGTAGTCGTCGGCGCCCATCATAAGGCCGCTTATCTTATCCATCTCCTGCGTTTTCGCGGTCAGCATGATTATGCCTATGGAACCGCTTTGGCGGCGCATTTCCTTGCAGACTGCGAGCCCGTCGTACTGGCCGGGCATCATTATGTCGAGCACGGCTACGTCTATGGAGCCTTTTTTGTTTTTATAGATCTCAAGGGCTTCTTCACCGTTTGCGGCTTCGAGCGTATCATATCCGGCACGTTTAAGGTTTATTACTATAAATTCCCTTATAGCCTGCTCGTCTTCCGCTACCAAAATAGTTTTCATTACATATAAGTCCTCCTGCCGTTTTAACTGTTAATAATACTGAAGGCCTCGCTGACTTCGCTCTGCGTTATGGAAAGCGCGTTGCCGGGGGATGGTATGGATGCGGCGTACACAAAGCCGTTTTTTTCAGTAAGCTTGAAAAAGCCCTTTTCTTTTCCTGACGACCATTCTTTACTTGTAAACACCTGTATTTTCAGGATAGCCTGGCCGGCGGTGCCGGCAGCGTTTTTTGAAGTTTTGAGCCATTCGTAAAAAGTCAGAGTGCGGGTTGACGTGCTCATTTTGGTTGTTATTTTTCCGCGCCACATATCCGGAACCGAAAACCAGTAGCCGTCAAACGAGTCTATGACCATGCTCATTACCCTTACGAAGGTGCCGGTGGAGGTGTCAAAGCGGTGCCAGCTTGTAAGGTAGCCCGCATCCTGTACGGAGGTGCCGCTGTACCCAGGCAGCAGGGTTACTATGGGGATTTCTATAATCTTATCACCGTTTATGTCTTTTGAAACGACGGAGGTCTGCCTTTCGGTGCTTTTGGCGCTTTTGGTGGCATCGTCATAAAACGGCGCGTCAAGCACATTTTTCTTTTTGTCCCAGTAAAGCAGTTCCGTTACCATGGTGTCGGCATCCTTTATGCCGTCCAGAACGACGCCCTTCTGCTGCGTGTTTATAAGCCCGGCGTTTATGGCGACGTACTTAGTCACGCCGGCGTCAAGGGGGGCGGTGCCCATGAGCTCCATTTCTCCGTTTTTAATTTTTATGAGCCTTGCTATAGCCTGCTGCGTCCCCACGGTCATGTTGGCGGTAAAGATTTCATCTTTGCCGTCGCCGTCAAAGTCCATGACGGCCATCTCTGTGTAGCTCTGGTTAAGCTGCAGCTCGTCCATTTTACTGTTTTTGCTGTAATAAACGCAGATATCGCCGGTGTTGTTAAGGCTGCTGCCCCACCCGACTATGACGTCGTCCTTGCCGTCGCCGTCAACGTCGCCGAAGCATATGCGCTCCACGCCGGAAGCCGGGTTGTTGAAAAGGCCGATGTTCTGCCAGCCGTCCTGCCCTTCGGCCATAAAGATTATATTGGTTCCGGTAGTGCCGTCGCCCTTTTGGTAAAAAGCGATGGCTTCCTTGCTTTTGTCGCCGCACAGGTCGTGGGTGATGATGGCTGAACGGTAGTCGCCGCTTGTAGGGTACTTCAGGGTTACGTCCTCGCCGGCCGTTTTTTCCAAAAGATTCTGTATGTCCGTTTCGTCTTTGCCGGTCGGCTTTGGCGCGTGCATAAGAGACTGCGCGTCAAGGCCGGCAAGGGAGCAGCCTGAAAAAGAAAAGAAAAACGCAATCGCGGCGATAACCGCTGCTATCCTGCGCATTTTCGTACAGACCGCCCCTTTCCGTTATATATATTTCTATCCGCCGAAGGGCTGATTTTTTACTGTAATCAGCAATAAACAAATTTATTATATCATATAGGCCTGCTAAAATACAGTATCAAATCCGTAACAAACACAGGCGCCGCAAAGTTTGTCTTTACGGCGTTGTCCTAAACGTGCATGTGGTGTATAATATTGAATAAATCGATTAAAATTTTGGGGGCTTCCTTTTGGGAGAAATATATTTTGATAACTCCTCTACTACCAAAGTATGCCGCGAGTCGGCAGAAAAAGTTGCCGAAATGCTTACGGAAAACTACGGCAACCCGTCGTCGCTCCACACTTTAGGCTTCCGCGCGGAACGCGCCATGGAGGCGGCCCGCGAAAAAGTCGCGGCAGTGCTTTCGGCGCGAACCGACGAAGTCTTTTTCACTTCGGGCGGAACGGAGTCAAACAACATGGCGCTTTTCGGCGCAGCCGAATCCGGCGCTAAACGGGGCAGGCATATAGTGTCTACCATGGTCGAGCATCCGTCTGTTTTAAAGGTAATGAAACGGCTTGAGCAAAAGGGCTTTTCAGTGACGTATATAAGGCCTGACGCAAACGGGGAGATATCCGCGGAGCAGGTTTCAAGTGCTGTAAGGCCTGACACGGTGCTTGTCAGCATGATGCTTGTAAACAACGAGGTCGGCAGCATAATGCCCGCGGCGGCGGCGGCCGCCGCCATAAAGGCGAAAAAAGCCCCGGCCCTGCTGCACGTGGACGCGGTGCAGGCTTTCGGCAAGCTGCCGTTTTCACCAGCTAAGCTCGGCGCGGACCTTATGAGCGTAAGCTCGCACAAAATACACGGGCCAAAGGGCAGCGGCGCTCTTTACATCAAAAAAGGCGTGCACATAGCGCCGCTTACTTACGGCGGAGGCCAGGAAAAAGACGTGCGCCCGGGGACCGAAAGCACGCCGCTTATAGCGGGCTTCGGCGCGGCCGCAGGCGCGCTGCCTGACATAAGGGAAGAATACGCGGCCATGGCGGAGCTTAACGGCTACTGCAGGGAAAAACTTCTCGGCATAGGCGGGATAACTATAAATTCGCCCGGAGATGCCCTGCCGTATATACTGAACTTTTCCATGGAAGGGGTGCGCGCGGAAACAATGCTGCACTTTTTGTCGCAGAAAGAGATATACGTTTCGTCAGGCTCCGCGTGCTCAAAAGGCAGAAAAAGCCACGTCCTTACGGCCATGGGGCTTGACGGGCGGAGGATAGACTCGTCACTGCGGCTCAGCTTTTCACGCTTCAATACAAAAGGCGAAGTGGACGTTTTTACGGATACGCTTAAGGAAGGGCTTTCGCATATATCCCATATGTAAAACGGCGGCCCGCTTTGCCGCGGCGGTTTAAAGCGCCGCGGAATTTATAAACTGGAGAATACCGAGTATGAGAGAAATTATTCTTATCAAGTTAGGTGAAATGGTACTCAAGGGCCTTAACAGGAAAGGCTTTGACAGCGTACTCAGAAAAAACATCGCCCGCAGGCTGAAAGCCGCCGGCAGGTTCGACATCCGCGAGGCGCAGTCGACGATATACATCACACCGGCGGAGGGCGAAGCGGCGGACATGGACGCCGCGTGCGGCATAATATCCAAAATATTCGGCCTTGCCTCTTTTACGCGCGCATGCGAAGTTGAAAAGGACCTTTCGGCCATAATGGCGGCATCCGAAACTTACCTTGGCGCGGAGCTTTCACAGGCAGCGACTTTTAAGGTGGAATGCAAGCGTTCTGACAAGCGTTTCCCGCTGAAGTCGCCGGAGATATGCGCGCAGGTAGGCGGCTTCCTCCTTTCTAAATTCCATGGGCTTAAGGTAGATGTGGAGAATCCGGACTTTACCGTTTACGTTGAGATAAGGGACTTTGCGGCTTACGTGCACGGCACGGCGCTGCGCGGTGCGGGCGGCATACCCGTAGGCACCGGCGGCAAAGCGTGCGTGCTCATAAGCGGCGGCATAGACAGCCCCGTCGCCGCGTGGATGATGGCAAAACGCGGGGTGGAGCTTACGGCTGTGCACTTTGCAAGCCCCCCTTACACGAGCGAGCGTGCCGAACAAAAGGCCGTTGACCTCCTCAGGCGCGTAGGGCGGTACGCGGGGAGCATGACGATGTATACCGTGCCTTTCGCAAAGATACAGGAGGAAATAAAGGAGAAATGCCCGCAGGATATCTACACTGTTATAATGCGCCGCTTTATGATGAAAGCCGCGCAGGCCATAGCGCTAAAGGAAGGCTGCTCCGCGCTTGTAACGGGTGAAAGTCTCGGGCAGGTGGCAAGCCAGACCATACAGGCCATAGCGTGCACTAACGCGGCGGCCGGAATCCCCGTGCTGCGCCCGCTTATAGGCATGGATAAGATAGATATTATAAATATTGCCAATAAAATAGACACTTATGAGCTTTCCATACTGCCGTATGAGGACTGCTGCACCATATTCACGCCTAAGCACCCGCGCACGCGGCCTGTGCTGAAATATGTGCTGAAAGCCGAAGAAGCCCTTGACTGCGGCGTGCTTTTGGAGGATTGCCTGTCTCATGTAAAGACGACAAAGATATATCCGGACGTTTGATTTTAACGCTTTTTTCTGACGGCGTAAAATGTACTGGAGTGTAATAATATATGAATGCTGAGATAATTTCCGTCGGCACCGAGCTTTTGCTCGGCCACACCGTAAACACCGACACGGCCTACGTCGCAAGGGAACTTTCCGCCGCCGGCATAGGCCTATACTACTCGTGCACGGTAGGCGACAACCGTAAGCGGCTTGAGGATGCGCTTAAAGACGCTTTTGAGCACAGCGACATTATCATAACGACCGGCGGCCTCGGGCCTACCGGCGACGACCTGACTAAAGAAACGGTCGCTGCGGCCGCAGGCAAAAAACTTGTGCTGCACGAAGAAAGCATGGAGAGGATAAAGGAGTACTTTAAGGGGCGCGCTTTGGGCGAAACGCAGAAAAAGCAGGCTTACCTTCCCGAGGGATGCACGGTTTTCCGCAACGATGCGGGCACGGCTCCGGGCTGCGGCTTTAAAACGAAAAGCGGCAAGACGGTAGTTATGCTGCCGGGGCCTCCGTCGGAGCTTGTGCCAATGCTGAAAAATTACGCTGTGCCGTACCTTGCGGGCGGGCGCACGGCGGCGATAGTGTCGCGCATGGTGCGTATTTTCGGCCTTGGCGAGGGCTTTGTCGCGGAAAAAATAACCGACCTTACGTCTGGTACGAACCCGACGGCGGCCACTTACGCAGGCGACGGGGAAATGTTCGTGCGTGTTACGGCGCGCGCCGAAAACGGCAGACGGGCCGCGGAAATGTGCGCGCCTGTGGTGCGGGAGCTGAAAAAACGCTTTGGCGGTTATGTTTACGGAACGGAAACGTCAAGCCTTGAGGAAACCGTGGTAAAGCAGCTTGCAAATGCCGGCATGACCGTTTCTACGGCTGAGTCTTGCACAGGCGGGCTGCTTGCCAAAAGGATAACCGACGTGCCGGGTTCGTCGGAGGTTTTCCATATGGGCGCGGTGACATATTCAAACGATATAAAAACTCTGCTTTTGGGCGTGCCGGGGGATACGCTGCAAAATTACGGTGCCGTAAGCCGGCAGACGGCGCGCGCCATGGCGGCTGGAGTACGCGAAAGGTCGGGCTCCGACTTTGGCGTAGGCATAACAGGCATAGCCGGGCCGGACGGGGGAACTCCGGAAAAGCCGGTCGGCCTCGTTTATATATCGCTTTGCGACGGCGAACGG
>ENA-UOOE01000564-UOOE01000564.1-fermentation-metagenome-genome-assembly--contig:-NODE-564-length-35995-cov-4.270952_pt1 | contig 35995 bp, 22 predicted proteins | sample MGYA00245776_ERZ724021 | MGnify/ENA primary metagenome ERZ724021 (study PRJEB28704, sample SAMN03018321) | fermentation metagenome | biome: anthropogenic terrestrial biome; feature: soil; material... | reverse complement strand
TGTTCCCGACGATATACGGAATTGCACTGAAAGGTATGGGAGACGATGCCAAGTTTGGTGCTGCCGGGCTGATCATGGCTATCCTCGGAGGGTCAATATTACCGCCGCTACAAGCCTCGATCATGGATATGGAGACAATCGGAAATTCATTCCCAGCTGTCAATGCTTCCTTTATACTGCCATTTATCTGCTTTGTGGTGGTGGCTTGGTACGGAACTCAAACATTCAGGAGAAGTACAGAAAATTAGTATAACACATTTTAGCATCTTTTTAAGTATAAATAATACGAATTTAAAAAAAAACACGATGAAAAAAAATGAGGAAAGTAAATACTACCAGCCATGTGTTTACCAGTAATTGGATGAAATATTTAATATATATTAAAAATGCTGTGTAATTCTTGGCTTGACACAGTGTTTCTATATGAATATTTAAATATTATGAGAGAGTGATGTGTGTATAATTTTTAAATAATACTTTTTATTTAAAGTATTCGAGATCAAACAGTTTCAAGTTTTTAAATAATAAATGAAAAATGAATTACATGAAAACATCCAGGGAGAATAAAAGGTGGTTTGTGTTTTTATCATCTTTAGATAAATTGTTTCGGCACAAAACACTATTCGTTATGCTACTTCTTTTTTCAACAGTGCAATTGTCTGCTGAAAGTAATATGCATAAACTACTGACGATTAACGAGAGCGATATTACTGAGAATAATCTATTTAACGAAAATGACGATGATTCGCATCTAGAACAACCGCAGCAGCGAAAAATTATTTCAGGAAAAGTATTCGACAGCAATGGTGAACCAATTCCCGGTGCAACAGTTGTAATTAAAGGAACACGCAGTGGGGTTGCAACTGATGTAGACGGAAGTTTCACACTAAATATTGATGAAGATGCGGTCCTAGTTATCACGTCTGTTGGATTCATGCCGCAGGAGCTACCTGTTGCGGGTAGATCATACTTGAACGTGGTAATGGTTTCCGACGAAAAATTGCTCGAAGAGGTCGTTGTTGTTGGGTATGCTGTCCAGAAAAAAGAAAGTGTTGTAGGATCAGTAGCCAAACTCGATGGAGAAGTATTAGAAACAAGAGGAGGAGCAGTGAACATTTCTCAAGCGTTACAGGGACAAATCCCCGGGGTCGTTGTAATACAAGGTTCCGGAGAGCCCGGGAGAGATGACCCGGAAATTTTAATACGTGGAATGTCCACCTGGAATAATGCCGAGCCCTTGATTTTGGTCGATGGCATTGAACGAAGAATGAATGATATTAAGGTGAAGGATGTTGAAAGCGTTTCAGTACTGAAAGATGCATCATCCACCGCGGTTTTTGGAGTAAAAGGAGCAAACGGGGTAATATTGATCACCACAAAAAGAGGTACTTTAGGCAAACCCGTGCTGACATTTAATGCCAACACCGTTGTAAAAACTGTCTCCAAACTCAGTCTCATAATGGATGCATATGAAGCAAGGAAGTTCAAAAATGAAGGGATTGAACGAGAACTCGCCGTTACAGACAATACGTGGCAATATTATACACCCATGCATCAACTACAGTTTTTTAAAAGGCCACAGGAAGAACCTTATAATTATCTCTATCCTAATGTCGATTGGGTTGACTTAATTACTGCAGATTACGCGCTAAGTTCACAATACGGGGTAGATGTAAGAGGGGGTACAGATTTCGTGAAATATTTTGTCTCACTCGGTTATATCCATGACGGCGACATGCTTAACACCACATATCAGGAAGACAGGGGTTACCGTCCGGAATTTAGTTATGACCGTTTCAACTTTAGGAATAATTTGGATTTCACGCTTACCCCTACCACAACTTTATCCGCAAACATCAGCGGCTATCTTGGAAGACAGCAGGGTAATTATGTTGATCAGGGACAACCTGCCTCTCCCGGGTTAAATGCACCATTATACTCAACAAGCATAATTACCGGTCAACTTTATTGGCTTGCGCCGGATGCATTCTATCATAAATATTCTGACGGTTTTTATGGCCGCGGGCCTGATGGACAAGGCGGTGTAAACCCCTTAGCTGCTTTGGAGAGAGGAGGGATAAGAACCACCAACCGGACCCATCTTGGAACTGACATCAAGCTCGATCAGAAACTTGACTTTATTACCGAAGGATTATCAGTTAACTTGAGTGTGTCTTGGGATGGCTATTCAGCAACGAATGGCCCGGGTATCTCTGAAAATTCTAACGCGGGAAGGGCATCTTACCAATATATCAGCCCTGAAATTTTGCTGGCAAAAACCAGGGAAGACAGTCTTAAAGCTATTCAACGATATAACTCGCTTAATCAAACAGGGATAAATGAATTTGATTATGTTTTACAGCCATGGCAGCCGGTTATCGAAAACTCACTTCCCGACTACTTACAACGTTCTTTATTCTATCAGGCCGCGCTAAATTATAATAGAGCGTTCGACAAACACGCGGTAAGCGCGTTGGCACTGTTCAACCGAAGGGAAGATGCCCGGGGATCCGTATTTGCAAATTATCGTGAAGACTGGGTCGGGAGAATCACTTACAATTACGACGATAAATATTTTGGGGAAGTAAACGCTGCGTATAATGGTTCAGAGAAGTTTGGCCCTGAATATCGTTTTGGCTTTTTCCCTTCTTTTGCCGTTGGTTGGACAATCTCGAATGAAAATTTCATGCAGCGTTTGACATGGGTCGACGCGCTAAAGGTTCGCGGTAGCATTGGAAAAATCGGGAGTGATGCCGGGATACCGAGGTGGGCTTACATGTCGAGCTGGAATTCGGGACAGAATATGATTTTTCAAGGAGAAGGAATACCAACGGCTGTGCCAAGTATCTATCCTGGATATTTCGAAGGAACCATTGCCAATCCTAATATAAGATGGGAAACAGCCATCAAGAAAAATATAGGGCTGGAATTTGCCGCGTTAAATAATTCATTCACCTTAGAGCTTGATCTATTCTGGGAAGACCGGAAAGATATTTTCATGTCGTCGGGCCAACGTAGCATCCCCGATTACTTCGGCGCGCCGGCGATACCTGCTAACTTGGGCGAAACGTTTACAAAGGGATATGAAATAACGCTGGGCTACCGGAAAGCTAATATTTCCGGCTTTGGTTATTCTGTCTTATTATCCGCATCAAAAGCAGTGGATAAAATTGTAAAAATGGAAGATCCACAAATGATGGAAGCCTATATGAAGAGAGAGGGTTTTCAAATCGGTCAACCCAAGACAGCAATAAATGCAGGATATATGAATAACTGGGACGACGTCTACGCTAGCACACCCTCCTCCACGAATATGTCTTGGCGTATGCCCGGCGATTGGGACATGGTGGACTATAACGGAGACGGGAGTGATACTTGGGATGCTGTCCCATGGGGTTTTCCCGTGAGGCCTCAATATAATTTCAGCGCGCTATTAAGGAGCAATTACAAAAAACTAAACGTGGTATTGCAATTTTATGGTGTAACGAATACTAATTTAAGTCTTCACGCGCAGCAACCTGAGCCTACCCGGCACACTGCAATAAGCGCGTTTATCAATGACTACTGGACACCCGACAATTTAAATGCCGACTTTAGGGCTCCGAGGGTAGGTACAAAAACCCCACTCTATAACTACACTTTATATGATGGCTCCTACCTCCGTCTGCAAACAGCGGAAATCGGCTACTTATTAGATGGTGAATGGCTGAAAAATGTAGGCGTATCCGCCCTTCGATTATACATGAACGGAAATAATCTTTTTTATTGGTCCCATATGCCTTCGGATACAGAAAGAAGCTTCGTTTCCTCAGAAGCGTATCCAAGAGCCAAACATTATAATCTGGGGGTAGAGATTACATTTTAAAAAATGAAAATATTAACAGCAAAATGTCATGAAAATGTTTAAAAATATACGCATATTATTTATACTCCTTGGTGTGATAGTTGCAAGCTCTTGCACAGATTACCTGGATAAAGAGCCCTCTGCCAATTTAACCGAGGAAAATGTGTTTAGCTCTTTCAGGAACTTTCAAGGGTATGTAGAAACCATGTATGGTGATGTTATGAATTTGACCGCTGGAGGTGATGGCACCCTCGCCAAGAACTTGGGCGACGACATATCTCCTAAAGACGATAGATACGGGTTTGTTGGAGGAGATTATAGAAAAATATTTGGGAGAAGAGAGTTTCAGTTTTGGAATCAAGGCGCACAAAGGTCGTGGCGTGGAACCAACAATGCTATATGGCAAAATAGTTGGTTCGGTATCAGAGCCGCGAATGTTGCCTTGGCTAATATCGACTATCTTGTAGAAGCTACTGATCCCGGCAACCAACTACTCGCCGAGCAGAAAAGGCTTATAGAGGGGCAAGCTTATTTCTTCAGGGGGTATTTTCACATGGAACTCATTAGAGCGTGGGGGGATATTCCATATATTGACATGGAATTCGTCGGTGGAGAAATACCCAATGTGCCACAACTGGGTTTATACAACACAATTGAAAAAGTGGTGGCCGATTTGGATAAAGCTATAGAGTTGCTTCCCATCGATTGGGATGATATTGCCACCGGACAGCTCACGTTGAATCAAAATATCGGAAGGGCAACCAAGGGAACCGCTCTTGCGGTTAAAGCACAAGCATTGTTATACGCTGCTTCTCCACTTTTTAACGGAACGGTCACCGGTAATTACGAGTATAATATCGAGTATGCCAAGGAATCCGCGGAAGCGGCCTGGCAAGTGATTAAACTAGCGAACGAGGAAGGTGTGTATGCCTTAGAACCCTGGGAAACCTACAGTGATATATTTTACAGATGGGATGGAACAATACCTAAAAGTAAAGAGCATATTCTCATGGAGGTAGTTAGGGGTATTGCCGCGTATGAATGGCAGCAATTCAACCCCAGTCCCGGTGAACAATCAACTTCTCCTACAGAAAATTATGTGAGCCGATTCGGTATGGCAAACGGATTACCCATAGATGACCCAGATTCGGGGTTTGATGAAAATAACCCTTGGGAAAACCGTGAGCCAAGATTTTATTACAACCATTGGCTTGATGGAGACAGGATAGCAACAACCATCAATGATAACAGGGCATTTGTTCGTTATTATGAAGGGCGTACTCCGCAAGTTGGAAGAACCGGTTACGGCTACAGAAAATATATGGATGAAAATGTCAACTGGCACGACGGTCATATTGGGGGTTGGTTTTTCAGGATTCCTCATTTGAGATTTTCTGAGATGTACCTTATTTATGCGGAAATGGCAAACGAAGCTTACGGCCCAACCGGAGTTCATCCGGGAGCTAATATCTCGGCCGTGGATGCCATTAACATTGTTCGAAACCGGGCGGGTGTTCCTAATGTGCACGCTAAATATACTGGGAGCATCGAAGTTTTCAGGGAGCAGATCTGGGATGAGAGAGCAGTAGAACTTGCTTATGAAGCAAAAAGATGGTACGATATAAGACGTTGGCATGTTGGGCATTTGCCTGAATACAAAGAAAAATACAAGCTCGAGTTTGATGCGGACCATACTTATTTCAAGAAGGTGCTTCTAGAGACTACGGTATTTGAAGAGAGACATTACTGGTTGCCTTTCCCGGATGAGCAAATAAAGCTTTATCCCGAATGGAAACAGAATCCCGGTTGGTAAAATTACATTAAATAAAGACAAATAATATGAATCGAAGATTTTATACTTTCATTGTGACTCTTTGTATGATGAGTACAGTGGCATTAGCTACTGATCTATACCAGGACACTACTTTTATACTTGATCAAAGTCTCGTGGAGATGCCTTTTAAGCAGACTACAAAAAGGTATATAGCAAGTGATTTCAACGTGATCAATGCTGATGAAATTTTAAAATATGACGATGGCGCGGGAGTGCTTGGCCTGTTGCAAGGCAGGGTGCCGGGACTGATTGGCCAGAATTTACGCACCTTGGGGAACGCGTTGATTGTAATTGACGGGATTCCACGCCCTTTAGCTTCTATTAACGTTCATGAAGTGGAGCAAATCACCGTTCTAAAGGATGCTAACGCAGCCATTCCGTACGGGGTGCAAGGAGCTAATGGGGTCATCATGATTAAGACAAAAAGAGGAAACAGAGGTGATAAACATATTTCGGCCTCCTTCGAATCAGGTTTTAGTGTTCCAATTAGTTTTCCAGATTACTTGGGATCCGCTGACTATATGGAGCTGTATAACGAAGCGCGTGAAAATGATGGCATTCAGCCTTTGTATAACCAAGAGATTATTAATAAAACCAGGGAAGGTTTATATCCGACAAGATATCCCGATTTTGATTTCTATAATTCGCGGTTCTTGAAAGATTACAAGCCTTCTCTCAAATTTGTAGGTGATTTTTCAGGTGGTGGCGAAAGGGTTCGATACTACCTTAATGTGGGATGGTATCGCTCTGGCTCTTTAATAGAGGACAGGAATCCAGAAGATAATGGAAAGCAGCGATCGGATAGATTAAGCTTACGTTCCAATGTTGATTTTGATGTGACTTCATTTATTAAAGCCTACGTTGATATTGCCGGCGTCTTTTCTATTAATAACTCTTTGCCGGGTGATTTTTTTGGGGATGCTGCTACGATTCGGCCAAACGCTTATGCTCCTTTAATTGATACTGCTTTCGTGTCCAATATGGACATTCTTCAAGGTGCGACCCTGATAGATGGCAGGTATCTTCTGGGTGGCGCGCTTAATTACGTGAATAACCCCTATGGTTACTTAGCACTGTCTGGACATCGCAAGCAACACGATATCTATCTACAAGAAAATGCGGGTATTATTTTTGACTTGAGCTCCATCACGCAAGGATTAAGCTTTAAGGCAAATTTAAGCATGGATTTTGGGTATCAATATGGCATAGCAATCCAAAATAGTTATGCCGTTTATGAACCTACATGGGAAAGCGATAACAGGATTAACAATCTTGCAAGACATGGGCTGGATGTCACTTCGGGCGTTCAGAATGTTTTAGAGCCTTATCAAAATAGGCAGACCGCTATTTATACATCTTTAGATTATCAAAGGACTTTCGCAAATGACCATGCTATCCGCGCCTCTTTAATCGGATATACGGATCAATATAATCAAACCGGTGAATTCCAAGGAAACAAGCATTCACATATTGGCGCCTCAATAAATTATGTTTATAAAAACAAATACATCGCCGATTTCAATGCGGCATTTCCCTACTCGGTAAAATTATCTCCGGACAACCGTATGGCAATCTCTCCATCTATGGCTTTATCATGGGTGGTTAGTGAAGAGGATTTCTTGAAAAATAGCCCTATTATTGATTTCTTAATGATTAGGGCATCCGGTGGAATATTGAATACAGATATGAATATTCCGCTGATTTACACGTACGATAACATTTGGGGCCCCACAGGAGGCTATGGCTGGAATGACCGCCAAAAAAGTAACTCCACTTTTGGATTAATTAATGCCGGGAATCCTGTGCTGTTTTTCGAAAAGAAAAAAGAAATGAATATCGGTGTGAACACCCTGTTGTTTAACAGATCACTGTCGCTGAGCGCGACCTATTTTCAGGAATATAGGACCAATATGATCACGACGCTCACAAGTTTAAGACCAGAATTCATGGGTCCCGGTAATCCTTATCAAAATTATGGAGAGAACAAGTATTCGGGCTTGGAATTGGGAGTAGGATGGAATAAATCATTTGGCGACTTCAAGTTAGATATAAGATCATCCATCTTATTAGCTGAATCCGAGCGTATAAAAGTAGATGAGCTGTGGAATGAGGATTATCTTTATCGTGCAGGTCGGAGTACCTCAGCTGTTTTTGGACTTGAATCCCTTGGGTTTTTTGAGAGTGAATCAGACATTGCTAACTCACCTGATCAATCAGCATTTGGCACTACAATCCGCCCCGGCGATATAAAGTACAAGGATCAAAACAACGATGGCAGAATAGATATAAACGACCAAGTTGAAATTGCAAGAGGCGTTCCTAACTTGCAAGGAAACATACCTGTTCTCCTAAAGTACAAAAACTTTAGTTTATTCGCTTTGGGTTCTTGGCAAACCGGTGCATCCAGCTTTACGCAAACTCCCTATTACTGGTTATTCGGGGATAGAAAGTATTCTGTTTTAGCCAAGGACAGGTGGACCCCTGATAACCAGGACACTGCCACCTATCCCAGGTTAAGTTCGGGAGCCAACAACAACAATTTTCAAACTTCCACATTTTGGATGTACGATAATTCTCGTTTTTCCATAGATCGTTTGCAACTGGGATATGATTTGCCCTCCAAGTTAATTGAATCTCTTCCCCTAAAAGGCTTTAATGTCTATTTAAGAGCTTCAAATATTGCTCTCTTTTCAAAGCACAGGGATGTCATGCAATTGAGCACAGGTTGGGAACCTTCATATAGATTTTACGCGATTGGATTTAAAGCACAATTTTAAAAATAAAACGGTATGAAATTAAGTAAAATAATAGTTTGTGCATTATTTGTTTTAGCCCCTATTCTGCTCAACTCATGTTTCAATGATTTTTTTAACTTGGATGATGACAATCATTTGGATGAGGATTATATATATACGAACGCGGGCGCGGCAGAAGGTGTACTGCTAAATGGCTATAATTCGTTACCTTTCAATTATACATTGGAAGAAGCAGCCACGGATGATGCTGTGAATAATGTGGTGGGAAACGCTTTTAGTACGATGGCCACCGGCGGATGGGCTTCTAACTTTAACCCCTTGGCGATATGGAGTAACGCTTACCAGAGCATATATTATCTGAACAAGTTTTTGGATTTAAATGAAAAGGTAGTATGGGCCACGGACGATAGAAACTCACCCCCCGAGGAACGCGCTGCGGCTTTTAAACAGAGGTTCAGAGGCGAAGCACTCGTGCTGAGGGCTTGGGCATATTTTGAACTATTAAAAAGACATGGCGGCATCGATGAAGAGGGAAATCCAAAAGGTGCTATACTTTTTGATGAAATTGTTCCCCCCGGCAGTGATACTAACTTCCCTCGTGACAATTATGTGGATTTTATAAATCTCATTTCAGATGATCTTGACGAAGCAATTGATTTATTGCCGGACGAATATTATAATATACCGAATAACTTGGTTCACAATGCGGTATTTGGAGCCCAAAACAAGAACCGTATCAACGGCAAATTTGCAAAAGCCCTCAATTCAAGAGCAACGCTTTATTTCGCAAGCCAACCATTCTATACAAATCCAGATAAATGGGAAGAAGCTGCCGTTGCTTCCAGTAATCTGCTGCAAGATATTGATGGAGTTACTGGATTGTCCCCTACGGGAATAAATTTTTGGAAGGACAGGGACGATCCTGACATTATATTCAGAAGGGATATTGTAGTAAATAACACCCTTGAGCAGCAAAATTTCCCGCCATCATTTTATGGACAAGGACAGACCAATCCCACCCAAAATTTAGTTGATGCTTTTCCAATGGCTAACGGGTATCCTATAAGTCATAATGAAAGTGGATATAACCCCAATAACCCTTATAATGGTAGAGATCCAAGATTGAGTCAAACTATCATTCATGACGGATGGTTTGGAATAATACGAACAAATATCGAAAGTCCACGAGATGGCTTGGGTAGAACCATAACATCTACAAAAACAGGATATTATCTCCTTAAATTGTTAGATCCCACCGTTTCTGTAAACCCCGCGGGTCCCACTACTTCTACTCACTTTTATACCCTGTTCCGTTATACTGAAATTTTCTTGAACTATGCCGAGGCCGCCAATGAAGCATGGGGACCTACGGGGGATCCCAATGGTTATGGATTTACTCCTGTGGATATAATTGGAGCCATTCGTAAACGAGCCGGCATAACACAGCCTGACAATTACCTCGCATCCGTTTCTTCGTCGAAAGAGTCGATGCGCGAATTGATCCGGAACGAAAGAAGGTTAGAGCTAAGTTTTGAAGGATTCAGGTTCTGGGATATGCGCCGATGGGGATTAAGTTTAACGGAATCGGCCAAAGGAATTTCTATTTCAGACGCAACAAGTACAAAAACAGTATTTGAGGCAGAAACAAGAGATTACGAGCCCTACATGAAGTATGGTCCCATCCCTAATTCTGAAATTCTGAAAAACCCCAATTTAACTCAAAATGAAGGATGGAACTGATGATTAATAATATTCAATTATCATATAAAGATTAAAAATCATGAAAAAAATAGCAGTAATACTACTGACAATATTATGTGTAACGACGTGGATGTCATGTAATCAAGACGAATTTCGTTCTTTCGAGGACTATGATTATACCACGGTCTATTTTCCTTATCAATATCCGGTCAGGACACTTATTCTCGGAGATTATTCCTTGGCTGATAATTCTCGGGATAAAGAATTTAAATTTCTTATCTCCGCCCGGATAGGAGGAGTTTATAAAAACAACAGCGATGTAAAAATAGCGTACCAAATTGACGAAAGCCTCGTGGATAATCTTTTAACAAATCCGAACCAATGGGATGGTAAAACCACAACTACATCAGATGTGCTTGCCGCACTGCCCTCCAATTATTATACGTTGGGTGGGGATGGAAAGAGTTTCATAATTCCAAAGGGAAGCTACCATGGAGGTGTTGAAATACAGCTGACTCCCGCGTTTTTTGATGATCCCCTTGCTTGGAAGACACATTATGTCATTCCTCTTCGGATCACATCAACCTCCGCTGATAGTGTGCTTTCTGGCTATACCGTAATCCCGAATGCGGATCCAAGAGTGATGAATGACTGGGATGTTGTACCCAAGGATTTCACTATTTTTGGGATTAAGTTTGTAAATCCTTTTCACGGTAAATATTTACATAAAGGAAAATCCGTCATCACCATGCAAGGGAGTGACGAGATTCAGACAATAACATACTCTGCAGTATCCCCAACAACAGGTATTCCTACATTGGAATTGAACGAAATATTGACTTTGCATACCAGCGGCAAGAATAGAGTAACCACTACAGCCAGGCTAAGGGATTTAGTCTCCAGTCCGGGGAATTTTGAAATTTATCTTGATTTTATTGATGGTGGCGATGATTGCATTGTAACTGACACGGAAAATTCAAAATTCCCTGTTAAAGGTTCCGGTAGATATGCCAGGGATACAGAAACATGGGGAGGTAAGACACGCGATGCCATTTATTTGAATTTAGAAGTCACTAACGGAGCCTCTACAGCAACTATCACGGATACGCTTGTATTTCGTGATAAAGGGATAAACTTTCAAGAATATTCTCCTGTGTTAGATTTTGGGGATTAATGAAATATTAAATATGAAAAATGAAATCTTTACTAATATATTTTTCAACTTTTGTACTGGTGTTTCTTTTAGCATGCAATGATGATACTGAGCCCATAGATAACGGGAATAAAAATAATTTGAGTTATTCCTGGCAAGTGAACGCGTCAATTACTAATAATAATGATTTTACTTACGGCCCATTTATAATTAGAACAACGTCTAATAATGACTCTATCAACATACATGATGAAGGAAAATTCTGGAATTTTCAAGGATCGGTAGCACTGAATTCAGAAAACATGACATTTGAGAGTGCATCTTCTATAAACACGAGAAGTTCGGTCGGAGCAAAATTTAGAGTGTTTAACGGACAGATTTTAGGCTCTGATAGTATAGCTTTTAATATTCAATTCGAGAATGATGAAACTCCATACGGTATCACCTACAATATTAAAGGCAGACGTTAGAAATTAGATATGTCAAAAAAAAATCAAAGTATCAACTAGTGATTATCCATGATAAATTAAATTGTAATACTAATCAACATGATTATAAATACAAAGAAATATCTTCAATTATTAATTATAGTAGCTATTTATTCCCTTTTCTTTTGCGAAAAAGAGGAATCAGTTATTAAGGTAATAGGTATCGAATTGAATGATACAACTATCAGGAACTTATTGGGGTGGACTCAAGTCGTAAATTTTAAATGAAAGAAAGCTATGAAAATAAAAAAAATTATTCCATTATTATTCATTTTTGCACTCCCTCTTCTTTTTTCTTGTAATGATGAAGATTCTATGAATAAGGTTACAGGAGTAGTCTTAAACAAAACTGACGTAACCTTGGCTGTAGGCGACAGCGAAGCTCTCACGGTAATAGTGGAGCCTTCGGGTACCATCAACAAGAAAGTTGGATGGATGTCGGGTGACCAGGCCATTGCTACTGTTGATTCAAACGGCAATGTAACCGCAAGAAGCGCGGGTCAGACTACTATTACTGTGACTACAGAAGATGGTAACAAAACTGCTATTTGTATTATAACCGTCGTGACAAGTAAAGTTCCCGTGACAGAGCTTTCCTTTGATGAAACCTCTTTTGTATTGGCCATAGGAGAAATAATAACGTTGGAACCTATAATTGCACCTATCGATGCCACCAATAAAAATATCAAATGGATGTCTAGTGACAATACGGTCGCCATGGTTGGTTCCTTCGGCAAAGTAACCCCTTTAAAAATCGGAAGCGTCACTATTACCGCCACAACTGAAGATGCTGACAAAATAGCAACTGTTAGCATATATGTTAGACCTTCTGTAACAGGGGTTACATTAAATAAAGACATTTTGTTGGTGCGTGAAAATGAAAGCGAAACACTTATTGCCACAGTTATTCCTGCCGAAGCTACAAACAAGGATGTTATCTGGGAATCGAGTGATGAGTCTGTTGCTACAGTTGATGCTAACGGGAATGTTACAGGTGTAAAAGCTGGTAAGGCAAAAATTAAAGTAACTACCGTAGACGTTGGTTATGTTGCTGAATGTGTTGTAGAAACTATGGGCCCAAACTCCTTCGCAGACTTACGTGATAACAATGTGTATTATTATGTAACCATTGGGACTCAGACATGGATGTCCGGAAATCTGAAATACATGCCTTCTGTAGTACCCTCTGCAACCGGTTCAGAGACTGAAGCATGTTATTATGTATACGGTTATCAAGGAACAGATGTTAATGAAGCCAAAGCCACAGAGAACTACGAAAAATATGGTGTGCTTTATAACTGGGTAGCAGCCAATGGTGATATAGCTCCTACTGATGCGATTCCGAGCCGAATACAGGGAGCTTGCCCCGATGGGTGGCACGTGCCCAGTGAAGGAGAATTCTTCATATTAACTAATTACTTGTCAGCAAATGGGTACAATTATGACGGTACAATAGGAACCGGAAGATCAAAGGTTGCAAAATCGATGGCAGATCCATTAGGTGTTTGGGACGGCTCCGGTAACACCGGTGCGGTGGGGAATAGCGATTTTCCACCAGCCCAAAATAAGTCAGGATTTAGTGCTCTTCCAGGAGGACGTAAAACTAATGAAGGTACGTTTGCACTTAGCGGTAGTGCAGCCTACTTTAGGACTACAAGCGCATGGGGTACGCATGACAAGCAAATAATGTTACATTCTACATGGGCCGATGTAAGGACAGAGCCTATTGGTGTAAGAAAGGCTGGTTCATCTATTCGTTGCGTGAAAGATTAATAAGTTGAAATTACTATGGGCTGGTTAATAAAGAAAGGGTAGTAGCTATTTTTTTAGCTTATTACAAATTAACCGGCCCATAGAATTTCTTAAATAAATGAATCTTATCGATCACTCGCTCTTTATATTAAAATAAAGCATTTATGCCACAAGTAATTAAAAAACTCAATGGGTTAATTTCACTCACTTTTTTGATGCTTCCATCACTGTTATTCAGCCAAGGCTCAAATTATAGCGGACCGTACGAAAAGTCACCACCCCTTGTATATACAAGACAACAAAATATCGTGATTGAGGGATTGGAGTTTACAAACAAGGACTTATCTGTTTCCGACGGGCGCTGCATAACACTCTGGAACTGTGAAAATGTGATAATCAAAAATTGCAAATTCAAAGACGTGTTGATGAAAACGGCAATTTATGCCGAAAACAGCACTAACGTAACGATTATTAATTGCGTTTTTGAAAATATCCAAGTCGGGCTACTCGCGGGAAATTGTAATGGTGGAATTAAATTCGAAGAAAATGATATTAAAAATATTGTGGGAGACCTGTATGATGGTTCCCGTTTTTCTCAGGCGGTACAATTTAATCAATGCAACGGCCCGGGTAACAGTATCAGCTATAATGTGATTGAAAATATACCCGGGGAAAGCTCACCGGAAGACATTATCAATATATTTCATTCGAACGGAACAGCCGAAAGTCCGATCATAATCAGGGGCAACTGGATTAGAGGAGGCGGTCCCTCAGGATCAGGCGGAGGAATCCTTATAGGAGATTGGGGCGGAAGCTACCAGATAGCAGAAGATAATATTTTAGTCGACCCCGGCCAATATGGCATGGGTATCGCGGGAGGCCACGATATGACACTTCGAAATAATAAGATATATGCGAGACAACAGCCATTCACTAACTTGGGATTAAGCATCGTAAACTGGACAATTGAAGAGACAGGTCCGTCTTATAATATTATAATAGAAAATAACAAGGTCAACTGGACCAACAAAGATGGAACTTTCAATATTGCATGGTTTTCAGGACATATGAGAGAAGCTTTCCCCGACTGGGAGAAGGCCAGCGTACGCGACCCGAGCATATTCAAAGACATACTTCCCGATGTTATTCTGAACAGGGCAGGGATTGAAACTCCCGAGGTGAAAATTTTCAAAGATCGCTTTAATCGTGTTTCAGTCAAAAGCTTTGAGTCTTCTCCCCCTCCTGCGGATATCATTATTTATGATTCCACAGGGAAGAAAATAGCAACCGGGGAAATAGTTCGTTTTCGTAACCTGGTTGACCAGGTACTGGATCCTGGTAATTATGATGTGAAAGTTTCATTTAAAGATCTCCTGAAGATAAAGAGAGAATATATTACTATTGATAATTAATAATCATGATGCGAATAATTAAGAATTTCAGGTATGTAATATTGTTCACTGTTGTGCTGTTTCCCTCACTGTTATTCAGCCAAGGCTCAAATTATAGCGGACCGTACGAAAAGTCACCTCCTCTTGTATATACAAGACAACAAAATATCGTGATAGAGGGATTGGAGTTTTCTGACATAGAAGCTTCAAACGCCGAAGGAAGAGCTATAACGCTTTGGGCGTGTGAAAATGTAATAATCAAGAACTGTAAATTCACTAACATGGCCTGGCAGGTAACAATTTATGCCGAGAACAGCACGAATGTCACTGTGGTTGATTGTGTCTTTGAAGACAATTTTAAGCCCCTGCTTGCCGGCTTATGCAAAGGAGGGATTAAATTTGAAGAGAATGATGTGAAAAATCTAATCTTTGGTTTACACATTGAAAGCGGGGGATCGGTGGTTCAATTTATTGAATGCGAAGGTCCAGACAATAGCATTAGCTATAATGTAATTGAGAACCTCCCAGGGGAAAGCTACCCGATAGATGTTGTCAATTTGTTTCACTCGAATGGCACGCCTGAAAGTCCGATAATGGTAAGAGGCAACTGGATAAGAGGCGGTGGACCACATGAATCTAGCGGTGGAATCCTCTTGGGAGACTGGGGCGGCAGCTATCAGATAGCAGAAGATAATATATTAGTCGATCCCGGCCAATACGGTATGGGTATCGGAGGGGGCCATGATATGACACTCAGAAACAACAAAGTATATGCAAGGCAGCAGCCTTTTACTAACGTAGGGTTAAGCATTGTCAACTGGACAATTGAACAGACAGGCCCATCATACAATATTGTAATTGAAAACAACGCGATCAATTGGATAAGTAAAGACGGCAGTGTCGGAACGGCATGGTTTTCACCCCATATGAGGGAAGCTTTCCCCGACTGGGAGAAGGCCAACGTGCGCGATCCGAGCATATTCAAAGACATACTTCCAGATGTTATTCTGAATCGGGCAGGGATTGAAACTCCCGAGGTGAAAATTTTCAAAGACCGGTTTAATCGCATTTCGATAAAGAATTTTGAATATCCTCCCCCTTCTGCAGATATAGTTATTTATGATTCCACAGGGAAGAAAATAGCAAACGGGGAAATAACTCGTTTTCGCAACTTGGTTGACCAAGTACTGAATCCCGGTAATTATGATGTGAAAGTTTCATTTAAAGATCCTTTGAAGATAAAGAGAGAATATATAACCATTAATAATTAAGAAACGATGATTGGAGGAGGCCATGATATGATACTTCGAAACAACAAAATCTATGCAAGACAGCAATCATTCACCTCCCGAGTATTATTCTGAATAGAAACGCGTTGGAAGCTAAAGAACAATAATAAATACTGGAAGTATGATTAACAGGAGTATTTTTTCATCAATAGGTTGCATTTTGGTTTTAAATAAAAAAAGTGTTTGGATATTACTTCTCTTTTTGATTTTAGGGCTCACCACAACCTCATTCGCTGGAGATAAAGTGTTGTCAGGTTTTACCGATGCATCAGAATTTGGCTTTTCTCCATTATCCTCAGGTATTGAGAACAGAAAAGCACTGCAGCAAGCAGTTGATGCAGGTGGAACCATTGTCGTATCACGCCCTGGAACTTACAAAATAGGAGGTACAATTTATATCGGAAGTAATACTTCTCTTATATTCGGACATGATGTTAGGCTAAAAAAGGTGAATGAACAGGGAGATTTTACCCATGTAATCCTTAACAAAGGTGCACTTACTAAGACATTCGACGAGAATATCTTAGTGGAGGGATTACATATTATTGTAAACGGAATTGACAAATCAATGTCTGAGGTTTTTGGGTTACGGGGTCAAATTGCGTTTTTTTACGTTAAGGACTTGCGCATAGAACGATTTCGATGCCTTGATCTGGCTGAAGCACAGTTCTGTATTCACGTCTGTACGTTTGAAGATTTGGTTATTAATGATGTAATTATTAAAGGTCAGAAAGACGGTATCCATCTTGGACGTGGAAAGCGATTTACAATATCTAACGGTATTTTTCAGACATTTGATGATGCGATTGCATTAAATGCTCATGATTACTCTACTTCAAATCCAGAATTGGGATGGATTGAAAATGGGATAGTTGAAAAATGTTGGGATCTAAATGCAGAAAGTACAACTGGATTTTTTTGCAGAATACTGGCTGGTGCTTGGATTGATTGGTATGAAGGGATGGAAGTGCAGCAGTCTGATGCAGTGGTAGCAAATGGAAGAATTTACAGAGTGCAAGTTAAGGCTGACGGCACTATGTATAAATCTGTCACTAAACCTTCGCATTCATCTGGTAGTCGAATAGTTGATGGGATTAACTGGGGGGTTGTTCAGGAAGATATAACCTATACTGCTGGTGTTAGAAATATTGTTTTTAGGGATATCTTTCTGGAAAAGCCCAGAGTTGCTTTCTCAATTCATTTTGATAATGATCGGTATAGCCGTTCTTATTATCCGGGAGCTCCCATTCCAAAACAAGAACAGTTAGTGTTTGAAAATATCAGGGTGCTCTATTCAGATCCTATGCAGTTTATAGGAGTTGCCACCCCTGTTGATGTCATTTCTATCAGTAACTGTAGCTTCAGAAATAACAAAATTGTCTTCACTGAAAACAAAGCGATGACAGATTATTTGAAATCGAACATAAATATATCTGGATGTATATTCGATTATGATGGATCATTAGAATTGTTAAAAAATAATGTTGCAGGGAAACAAATTTTTTTGAAAACCACATCTAATATGGCTATTCAGAATGGATTTTCAGCTTATGTGACATCAGGTGAAGGGAAAGTAGTCGTTGAATCAGATCTTCCAGGATTAATAAACTGATAAATAAGAAACTATGATGCAAATAATTAATAATACAAGATATTTAATGCTATTCACAATTGTGTTGTTACCTTCACTGTTATTTGGGCAGGGTTCAAATTACACGGGTCCTTATGAAAAGTCACCCTCTTTAGAATACAAGGAGAAAAATGACTTTGTAATAGATGGCTTGGAATTTTCAAGCTCAGATGGAAAATGCATTGCACTGTGGGGATGCGAAAATGTGATAATCAGGAACTGTAAATTTAAAGACGTACTTGTAAATGCGGCAGTGTATGTTCAGGGAAGCACCAATGTTACCATTACAAATTGTCAGTTTGAGAACGTGCAAGCAGGTTTGATTGTCAGTCGTGGCAAAGGGGGCATCAAGTTCGAAAATAATAGCGTAAAAAACATTGTAGGAGATCTGCATGGAGGTTCACGTTTCTCTCAAGCGGTACAGTTTATCGAAAGTAATGGTCCCGGCAATAGCATTAGTTATAATGTAATCGAGAATATTCCAGGAGAAAGTTTTCCTGAAGATATAATTAATATTTTTCATTCCAATGGAACCGCCGAAAGCCCCATAATTATCAAAGGCAATTGGATAAGAGGAGGCGGACCATCCGCCTCAGGCGGGGGAATCCTTATGGGTGATTGGGGCGGAAGCAACCAGATCGCGGAGGATAATATTTTGGTTAATCCCGGTCAGTACGGAATAGGTATTGGAGGTGGCCATGATATAATACTTAGAAATAACAAAATCTATGCAAAACAACAACCATTCACCAATGTTGGATTGAGTATTTGTAACTGGACACAAAAAGAGACCGGACCATCATCAAATATTATCGTGGAAAACAACTCGATCAACTGGACCAATAAAGAAGGGGCAATCAGTACTGCATGGGTCTATGAAAACATGCATGATGCTTGCCCGGATTGGCAAAAAGCGAGCATCCCCGACCTCTCGATAACGGAGGATATACTTCCAAATAATATTCTGAATAGAAACGCGTTGGAAGCCAAAGAGCAATAATTAATACTCGAAAAAATGATTAATAGAAGAAAGTTTTTAAAATCATCCCTTGTGATGGGAACTGTCTCGATAATCGGGACAAAGGCTAACACGAATACACACTCGAAAAGTGAGATATCACATCAAGCACCTTTAGAAGATACGATCCCGGTACGGAAAGGCAATTCGGTAATGAACCTGCGATGCGCACCCTTAGAGAAGGTGCGTATAGGTGTCGTGGGATTGGGACGCGGATCAGGAGCGGTCGATGCGTTCTCGCAAATGGAAGGCACAGAGATTGTAGCGTTATGTGACTTGCTTCCGGATAGAATTGAAAACTGTCAAAAGATATTAAAGAAAAATGGCAGGAGAGAGGCAGTAACTTATACAAAAGAAGAGGACTGGAAAAAAATGTGCGAAAGGGATGATATTGATTTGATATACAATGCCACGCCCTGGCTGTTGCACACTCCCATCGCGCTTTACGCGATGGATCATGGCAAGCACATCACCATAGAGGTTCCGGCCGCTCTCACGGTGAAAGATTGTTGGGCCTTGGTAGACAAAGCCGAGGAGAAACAGCTTCACTGTATGATGTTGGAGAATTGTTGCTACGATTTTTTTGAAATGGCCACTTTAAATATGGCGCGTCAAGATGTTTTTGGTGAGATTATCCACGCAGAAGGGGCTTATATTCACGACCTTCGCAGAGATAAATTCAACTCTTACTACAAACACTGGAGATTAGAGTACAGTAAACACCATACCGGTAACCCGTATCCCACGCATGGGCTGGGGCCAATCGCGGAAATATTGGGAATCAACAGGGGAGATAGAATGGAATACCTGTCCTCGGTTTCTACCGATCAGTTTGGTCTAAAATTATGGGCTAAGAATAATCTCAAAGATGATGGTCGTATAACCGAATCCGAACGATATAAACTGGGGGACATGAATACGACGATTATTCACACCGCCATGGGGAAAAGTATCATGATACAACATGACACCACCTCTCCCCGTCCCTATTCAAGGATTCACCTAGTACAGGGAACCAAAGGCATTGCAATAAAATATCCCGATGATAAGATCGCACTGGAACCCAGTCCACATGGCTTTATCTCACAAAGCCAGAAAGATGAATTATTAACCAAGTATGGACACCCGCTTTACAAGTATATCGGAGAAAAAGCACGGGAAGTGGGTGGACATGGAGGAATGGATTTCATCATGAACTGGAGGCTTATTTACTGTTTACGTAATGGTTTCCCGTTAGATCAGTCGGTATATGATGGAGCGGCTTGGTCGAGTCTTGTTGAGCTAACAGAAAAATCCGTTTTGAATAAAAGCCAATCAGTAAGTGTGCCCGATTTTACCAGGGGCGCGTGGAGAGAATACACTCCCATTCCTATTATTGATATGAAAAGTGTATTTCACGTATGATATGGATATGACCCAGAGTAAGCTTTTATTCTAACGATAGATTGATATTTATAAATATACGCAGGTTGATTGATGCTTGCTAAAAACAGACTAAAAAATGAATATGACCTCCAGAAGACAATTCTTAAAAGCAATGGGTGGAGTAACCCTGCTCACCGTGGTTCCCCGGAATGTGCTGGGTAAAGGAATGATAGCCCCCAGCGATGAATTAACAAAGGGTATTATCGGCGTGGGCGGAATGGGTCGTGGACATATACCCTACGACAACACACGCGTAGTTGCCATGTGTGATGTAGATAAGAATCATCTTTCAAAGGCAGCTGCATTAGTAAAGGAAAAAATTAACCTTTATCATGATTTTCGAGACTTGATTCTCGATAAAAACGTGGATATTGTACATATTGCCCCCCCGCCACACTGGCATGGTATCATGTCGGTTGAAGCGGCCAAGGCAGGTAAAGACATTTTCTGCGAAAAACCAATGACCAGAACTATCGGTGAAGGAAAAAGAGTAAGAGAAGCCGTTAAACAACATGGTAATATTTTCCGGCTTAATACCTGGTTTCGTTTCAAAGACAATTTTTATGGGCTGGGTACCCCTGTTAAACCACTAAAAAGACTTGTAGACAGTGGTATGTTAGGTTGGCCACTTAAAGTAACCATCAGCAAACATACTGGTTTCGACTGGAAATTTTACTGGGTGGGTAAAACACATCTCGAACCACAACCGATTCCCGAAGAATTAGATTATAATATGTGGTTAGGGCCGGCACCATATAAACCCTATAATGCACATAGAGTTCACAGTACATTCCGTGGATATTGGGATTATGATGGCGGTGGTTTGGGTGATATGGGGCAGCATTATATTGACCCTGTACAATACATGCTAGGCAAGGATGATACAAGTCCTGTAAAGGTTGAGGTGGATGCATCCCAACAGCACCCGGATGCAGTAGGCAAATGGCGGAGTATAACTTATACATACGAGGATGGATGCCAGATTATTTTATGGGCCGATGACTATGGTGAACCTAATACACCTTATATTGCAGGACCAAATGGGAATGTTTACAAAAATTTTGTATGTGATATTCCCAACTGGGAAAATAAACTGGCGGACTTTCCGGAAGCAAAGGATCAGAATACCGATTTCATCGAATCTATTCACAACAGGCAGAAGTTCGCGCTAAACGAGATGAACGGATATCGTTCCGCTACCATTGTTAATATGGGTGTAGTGGCTCTTCAACTGAACAGGACACTTGAGTTTGATCCGGTGAGAGAGATGTTTATCAATGATGAAGAGGCAAACCGTTATATTGATCAGCCAATGAGAGCTCCATGGACTATTTAATCTTAATAAGGTGGAAAATGAAACATATAAAACTTATACTACTTGGCCTGTGCCTGATAATTGTAAGTAGTTCACAGGCACAAATGCCACAGGGCAGAACCAAAGCTACAATAATAGCTGATGCATTGGCACAGCTACCTTCGAACACGCCTGATAAATATAATCAGACTATGACTGATTTGATATCTACAGGTGAGGAAGGATTGCTGGAGCTGATTGGCAGGATGAACCCTCCCGGGAATAAAAGCAATGAAACAATCGATTATGCTATAAGCGGATGGACCCATTTTGCAGCAGGTGACGAAACGCAACGTGCTATTGCTGCCAACGCTTTCGAAAAAGCGCTCGAACAGCCACTTCATAAGGAGGTAAAAGCATTCGTGATTCGTCAGCTAAGAACAATAGGAAATGATGATAACGTAGACGTATTGGCCGGATTTCTTTCGGATGATGTTTTATCAAGCCCTGCTTCTTTGGCACTGGTAAGCATCGGTACAGAGAAAGCCAACGAGGCATTATTAAATGCGCTAACCTCAACCGGTTCTGAACAGATCCGGCTAAATTTGGTAAACGCTTTAGGACAGACTGATTACAGTAAGGCAGAAAGCACCCTTTTGGGTATGCTAACAGAAAATCAATCGGAAGATATGCAAAAAGTTCTTCTTAATGCTTTAGCTAACATCGGCACGTATAATTCAGTTAAGGTGTTGAAAAGTTTTGCCGAGGATTCTGATTTTTCTTATCAGAAGAACAATGCAACAGCATCATATATTCAACTGCTCAACAGATTAAATAACGAGAATCCAAAGAATGTAAAAAAAGAGGCAAACAGGTTGCGTAAAGCTGCTTATAAACTGGATAAACAGGATATTAAAATTTCAGCCACCGGAATGCTGCTTGACCAATCTTCAGCCAAACCTGATAAAATACTGAAGGATGTTATAAAAGATGGCGATCTAACTTATCTTTCCGGGGTATTAAACAGTTATCCGTTTAAGAATGATAAAAAGTCGGTAGAGTTGATTCAGGAAGAGTTAAGCAAAAACAAGTCAACAGATGTACAAACAGCACTCATTTACTGGCTCGCGAATAACAACATCGATGGTTCCGCGTCATTGATAGCAGGATACATAGACTCCCCGAATAAAATGGTTCAGAAAGCTGCTTGCCAATCTCTCGTGAAAACAGAAGGTGATGAGTCGCTTTTAGCCCTTGCCGGTTTGCTTAAAAGTGATGATAATGAGTCGGTATTATTAGCCAAGAATGCTTTAATGACTTTTGATGGTGACATCTCATATACCCTGGCATCTGTTTTTGAAGATTGTGGTGATGCAGGTAAAATAGCAATATTAGAACTTATTTCTAATCGAAAAATGGAGAGCCAATATAATCTGGTATACAACCAAATGTTTACTGATAACATAGAGGTTAAATCATTTGCAACCAATACATTAAAGGATGTAGTAACTGATGAAAACCTGTCGGACCTGTTTATTCTGCTTGAACAAACTAAATCGGAGAACATTCTTGCCATCCAGCGGGCAATTAACAGCGCATTGAGTTTTCTTTCCTCGGAGAAACAGATTGAGCTGGTAAAATCCAGAATGAACAGTTCCAGCAAAAAACATCTTTATTACAATGCTCTTGCGAACAGTGACTCTCAAGAGGCAATAGAATTGATCACCGAAGCTTATAACAACGAAACAGGAATTAACAGGGATGCTGCATTTGACGCACTCACCAATATGAGCTCGTTTCATGTTATCTATCCGCTATTGAATATTGCTCGTAAAAGTGAAAACAGCCGGGAGCTGGAAAAAGTTACCGGTGCTCTTATATATCTTATAAGAAAAGCGGATCAAACAGGTTCCGTCAAGTATCTGTATCTGCGTGAGACAATGCAATTTGCTCAAAATGTAAATCAAAAAAAAGAGATATTAAACCTCTTAGCTGGTACAGGTCAGTATCAGGCAATGATTTTTGCAGCACCTTTTATGGATGAACCCTCATTAAGCGAAGAAGCTGCACTGGCTGTAATGAATATTGCTATAAACAACCCTTCGTTTGCAGGTAACAAAACGACAACTTTACTGAATAAAGCGGGTAATACTCTTAAAAACCCTGATGCTGGCTATCAACGTCAGTCGATCAACAAATACCTTTCTGATAATCCTGCCGAAGGTGGTTTTATTTCACTATTCAATGGTAAAAACCTTAATGGATGGAAAGGGCTGGTAGCCAATCCCATCAAACGGGCAGAGATGAGTGAGAAAGAATTAAAGGCTGCCCAGGAAAAGGCTGATAAACAGATGGTTTTGGACTGGAAGATCAAAGATGGTTCGATTGTTTTTGATGGTAAAGGGTTTGATAATCTTTGCACTGAAAAACAGTACGGTGATTTTGAGATGCTTGTAGACTGGAAATTGTATCCGGGGCCGGAACCGGATGCGGGTATATACCTCAGGGGATCCCCACAAGTGCAGATATGGGATACCACCCGGATTGATGTAGAGGTAGGATCAGGCGGACTTTATAATAATGAGATTAATTTAAGTGACCCATTGAAACTGGCCGATCAAAAATTGGGAGAATGGAACAGTTTCCGCATCATAATGGTTGGCGAAAGAGTTTCGGTATGGCTGAACGGAGAGCTGGTTACCGACAATGTGATAATGGAGAACTACTGGGACAGAAATCAGCCCATCTTTCCAACAGAACAAATAGAGCTACAGGCACACGGTAGTAAAGTAGCGTATAGGGACATCTATATAAAGGAGATCCCAAGGCCCGAACCTTATAAACTCTCGGAAGAGGAGGAGAGAGAAGGTTTTCATGTTTTATTTGATGGTACAAACCTGGATCAGTGGACAGGGAACAAGAGAGATTACGTAGTAGAAAGCGGAAATATTGTTCTTTATCCCAGCCAGGGTTCCGGTGGCAATCTATATACCATCGATCAGTTCGACGACTTCGTTTTCCGTTTCGAATTTATGCTGACGCCAGGTGCAAATAATGGACTGGGGTTACGTGCACCATTAGGAAGTGATCCGGCCTATGCTGGAATGGAATTACAAATTCTTGATAACGATGCTCCGGTTTATGAAAAACTTCAGGCATATCAATATCACGGCTCTGTATATGGTGTAATACCTGCAAAAAGGGGATTCCTTAAACCTATAGGAGAGTGGAACACCCAGGAGGTAATTGCCGACGGTGATAAAATAAAAGTAATTCTTAACGGCACCACTATACTCGATGGAAATATTCGTGAAGCATCCAAAGGTGGAACAATTGATAAGCGGGATCACCCGGGACTGCTAAACAAAACAGGACACATAGCATTCCTGGGACACGGTTCCAAAGTAAAATTCAGAAATATTAGAATCAAAGAACTGGAATAAAATCCATTCGATGAGTTATGATTATCCAATTAGGAATTTCAAGAAGTTTTTAAAAAACAGATGAACTAAAGATATGAAAACAAAATTAACAACGGTTGGCGTAATTCTGATTACAAGTATTGCAATAGTAGCTTGCAATCAGCAGCAAACCAATACGACATCTCAAGCCAGTGAGAAAAAAATTTATCTTCAATTGTATAGCCTGTATCACGACATCAGAAAAGATTTTGACGCAACAATCAAAGCGGTTGCCGATATTGGGTACAGTGGCGTGGAGGTGATAGATTATTCAGATGGGATGTTTTATAACATGACACCTGAATTGTTCAAGCAAAAGTTGGATGAGGTTGGACTGGTGCCTCTCTCTTCACATACCGTAAAACCTTTGGCCGAAAATATTGCTGATACCGATTGGGAAGAAATTTGGCAATGGTGGAATACCGCGATTTCCGCGCATAAAACGGCAGGCATGAAATATATTGTCTTTCCCTCGATACCACAGCCCAAAACGCTCGAAGACCTGCAAGCTTATTGCGACTATATGAATCTGGCCGGAGAAAAATGTAATGAGGCGGGTATACGTTTCGGCTACCATAACCACTCACATGAATTCAATAAGGTTGAAGACGAAATAATACTTGATTATATGATAAAGAATACCGACCCGGAGAAGGTTTTCTTTCAGATGGATGTCTATTGGACGGTACGCGCGGGTAAAAGTCCTGTTGAATATTTCGAAATCTATCCCGGGAGATTTGAGCTTCTGCATATCAAAGATCATAAAGAGCTTGGGCAAAGTGGAATGGTGGGATTTGATGCTATCTTTAACAACATTGAAAAGGCAGGAACAAAGTATATCATAGTGGAAGCAGATAATTTTAGCTTTTCTCCACTGGAGAGTATGAAGGTGAGTTATGATTATCTGATAGAAAGCATGTTCGTCAAAAATGATTATTCCAACTGATCTTTTCCAAGTTTTAAATTAATGCCTGTATTACTGTGCTTATATAGTAAGATCAAGGCTAAATCATGAAATTATGAGCAAGTACAAAGCGGTCATTCTATTGTTACTTTTTTCAACCCTCTGCATATCGGCAAGAGCAAAAGAATTCAACTTATTTTCGCCGGACAAGAGAATGGAGGTGACGATATCCACAGAAAACGAAATTAAATATAGTATATCTTTTAATGGAGCAAGCTACATACTCCCATCCGCAATCTCAATTATGTTAGATGATGGGAGGATTATTGGCAAAAATCCATCTGTAAAAAAAATCGAGAATAAATATGTAAATAATACAGTAGACCCCCTTTACGGGATAAATAACAAAATAGAAGAGCAATACAATGAATTGAAAATAATTTTCGAGGACAATTACGCCGTAATATTCAGAGTATACAATGAAGGATTCGCATGGCGTTTTGAAACCAGTATTGTTGGAGAAATCGCCATTGTAAACGAGCAGTGTGACTTTAATTTTGCCGACAATTATCCTGTATTTTTTCATCCAGGTTTATCCGAATCTTTTTATAGGTTACAAAAAATATCAGATGCAGGCCTAAAACCCAATTACTCAAGTCTTCCAATATTGATAAAACCTGAAAACGGCCCGAATATACTCATACATGAATCAGATGTGTTGGATTATCCCTGTTTAAGTGTAAAATCAAAAGAGGAAAGAGCCAACTCGTTATCAGGGATTCATCCGTTTTATCCAAAAGAAGTTGAACCGGGAGGATACAATAAATTCAATCTGATTGTTAAAGATACGGAAGACTATATTGCAAAGACAACCGGAAAGAGGATGTTTCCATGGAGACTTATTGCCTTTGAAACAGAGGACAAAGACATACTCAACAATGAACTGGTTTATTTGCTAGCCTCTGAAAATAAACTACCTGATACAGATTGGATCAATCCGGGCAAAGTAGCATGGGATTGGTGGAATGCCATGAACCTTACGGGGGTTCCTTTCAAGACTGGCTTTAATACGGACACGTATAAATATTTCATCGATTTTGCAGCCGAGAACGGAATTGAATTTATTAACATCGACGATGGATGGAGTGACTCGTTTGATTTGACTAATGTGACCGACAAGCTGGACATGGAGGAAGTCACGGCTTATGCCAAAAGTAAAAACGTGGGTATTTTTCTCTGGTGTGTATGGTGGACAATTGATAACCAGATGACCGAAGCGCTGGATATGTTCCAGAAATGGGGAATCAAGGGGATAAAGGTTGATTTTATGGACAGGGACGATCAGATTGTGGTCAACTTTCATGAAAGATTATTATCAGAAGCAGCCAAAAGAAAAATTATGGTCAATTATCATGGATCTTACCACCCGACAGGTTTATCAAGAACGTACCCAAATAACATCAACACGGAAGGGGTTAGGGGATTAGAATGGAATAAATTCAATCCGGAAGGTGTTACACCAGATCACGACCTGTTAATTCCGTTTATTAGAATGTTCGCGGGTAGTATGGACTATACACCGGGAGCAATGCAAAATTATAAAAAAGATGAATGGCGGCAGATAACAGACCGTCCCATGAGCCAAGGAACACGCTGCCATCAGTTAGCTATGTTTGTCGTATACCACGACCATTACAAATGCTGGCTGACTCTCCAACAGCCTATGAGAAAGAACCCGAATACTTGAAGTTTCTCTCTTTGATTCCTACCTCCTGGGATGTAACTTATCCCCTGGATTCACAAGTGGGTGAATACGTAAATATTGCGCGAAAAAAAAATGAGGATTGGTTTGTTGGTGGAATGACTAACTGGAGCGAACGGGAGGTATCGTTAAATTTGGACTTCCTGGATGAAGGGAAGGACTATATTGCTGAAATTTTCTATGATGGAGAAAATGCGGAACGGGTTGGCAACGATTATTCCATATCGCATAAGAAAGTGAAAAAAAATGAGCAATTAACGATTAACATGGCATCTGGTGGAGGTTACGCTATCCGTCTCTCACCTGAAGGAGAACCGGCTGAATATCAAGAGAATCCCAATATAATTATGTTTGGAAATTCGATAATCGCAGGTGCAGATTGGAACGAGTTGCTTGAAAGAACTGATGTGCGCAATAGTGGCAGAAGTGGATTTACAACATCTCACTATGTAATGATAATGGAAGATCAAGTAATTAAATATCGCCCCGATCTCTGTTTTATTGAAGGAGGAATCAATGACATTGGTGTGGGTATCCCGTTGGAACGTGTAAAATTAAATTTCCAAAAAATTGTAGACCGGTTACTGGATGAAGACATCACCCCTATCCTAAGCAGTGTAATTTATGTGAATTATAAAGAAGAAAAATTGAATAGAGAAAATGAAGTGATGATTGACAAGATAAATGATTTTCTGCAAGAATTAGCGGCATCAAAGCAAATAATGTACTTTGATACAAATAGTTTTTTATCTAAAAATAAACGCTTGAAAAGAGAGTTTACAACTGATGGCGTGCATCTTACTTCATCAGCTTACCAGATCTGGGCGGAAGAAATAAAAAAAATATTGAAATCGAAAAAAATGTAACTTATGAAGAAGCTACTTTTTCAAATCATACTCATCCTCTTTGGTTTTACTCCTTTGTTCGCCCAATATCAACCCGATTGGGAATCACTGGATAAAAGGGAAATACCGCAATGGTGGAGCGATGCCAAGTTTGGTATCTTCATTCATTGGGGATTATATTCCGTGCCCGCTTATGCGCCGGCAGACGAAGATATAAGTATATATGATAAATATGCGGAACACTATTATAACCGACTTTTAACCGGGAATCGCTTTTTTAAGAATTTCCATAAAAAATATTACGGAGATCAATTTAAATATGCGGATTTCGCACCGATGTTTAAAGCGGAATATTTCAACCCTGATGAATGGGCCGAACTATTTAAAACAGCCGGAGCAAAATACGTGGTGCTCACTTCAAAACATCATGATGGATTTTGTTTGTGGCCCAGTACACACTCTCCTCATTGGAATAGCGTTACGATGGGGCCTAATATTGATATAATAGACACGCTCTCGCAATCCGTCAGAGATGCGGGATTGCATTTTGGGCTGTACTATTCACTTTTGGAATGGGCTCATCCACTATACACTAAAACAACCATCGAACAATGGGTGGATACGCACATGATTCCTCAGATGAAGGAACTGGTCATTAATTATGCCCCTGAAATCATTTTTGCCGATGGGGAATGGGATTATGATAGTAAAACATTCAAAAGCGAACAATTCTTGGCATGGTTGTACAATGAGTCTCCAGTGAAAAATAGCGTAGTCGTAAATGACAGATGGGGAAAAGAGACACGCAGTGAACACGGAGACTACTATACCACGGAATATGACATAGTACACCATGGTGGAATAGGAGACAAAGCAACTCATACTTGGGAAGAAAGCCGTGGAATGGGTACATCCTATGGGTATAACCGGTTTGAAACTACAAAACATTACCATACTTCGAAACAGTTGATTGATATACTGATAGATAAAGTTTCGAATGGAGGTAATTTCCTACTTAATATTGGTCCTGACGCGACGGGCATGATTCCCGTGGTGATGCAGGAAAGGTTACTTGATATAGGCAACTGGCTGAAAATAAACGGGGAAGCTATCTATGGCTCAAAAGCATGGAGGAGTGAGTTAAAGCCCGACAGTAATAACATCGCATTTACAATAAACAACGGGAACCTCTATCTTATTTTAAAAAAATGGCAAAAAGAACCCATCGTGATTCCAAACTTGAAAAATACTGGCGAAGTAGCGTTGTTGGGATACAATGGAGAAATCAAATCTACTTTTGAAAATGGCGTACTGACCATTACTACTCCTTTACTATCTATTGATGAATTGCCTTCAGTACATGCGTGGGTTTTTAAGATTAGCGGCTTCAAAGAGTAAGATATAGTCAAAACAAGTTATTATGAACAGACGTGAAATGATAAAGATCTCGGCACTCGCGCTATCCTCTAATTCTCTAAGCAAGTCGTTCGGGATCTCGAAATATGGCAACTACCCTATCCTTGATAATGCCAATGGCATCCACGCTATCCCTGGTGGATGGTTTGACAAGAAAAAATATGGAATGTTCATACATTGGGGGCTATATGCGATACCCGGATGGCATGAGCAACATCAAATGAGAGCCCGCGTTCCGAGAAATGAATACGTGAAGCTGGCTGATCAATGGAATCCGAAGGAATTTAATCCGGTTGAGTGGTTAGATATTTTACAAGAATCAGGAATGGAGTACTTGACCTTCACGACAAAGCATCATGATGGGTTTTGTTTGTGGGATACACGGTATACTGATTTCAATGTGATGAATACCCCTTACAAAAAGGATATTCTCGGAATGCTGGCAGAAGAATGTCATAAAAGAGAAGTGCCGCTTTCACTCTATTATTCGATTGTTGACTGGAACCATAAAAACTACCCTAATATGAACCGTCACCATGAATTAAAAGGGCCAGAACCGGGTGATGAGCCTGATTGGGACAAATATATGCTTTTTTTAAAAAACCAAGTCAAAGAACTTTGTTCAAATTACGGTGAAATATGCGGTTTTTGGTGGGATATGAATGTTCCAGAGTTTTATGACCGTTCGATAAATGAAATGATAAGAAACTTACAACCCAACGTAATAATTAACGACCGCGGATTTGATGAGGGGGATTTTGGAACGCCTGAGCGTGACTTTAATCCAGATTCGCAATCAACCTTTAATAAACTCACAGAAGCCTGCCAATCAGTAGGAATGGAGAGCTGGGGATATCGAAAAGATGAAGATTATTACACCGATAGACACTTGATCTCCAGCATCGACCGCTACCGGGCACGTAATGCAAATTATTTACTTAATATCGGGCCCAAACCAAGCGGTAAATTGCCAAGGGAGGGTGTCGCGAAACTTGATAGAATTGGGAAATGGTACAACGCGGTAAAAGAGTCATTTGAAGATATTACACCTGCCCCTGAATTAGTGATAAATCGTGATGTTATGTTGACAAAGAGAGAGAATACCCTCTACGTACATCTCAACAAGCCATCGCAGGGTAACGCGATTTTATTAAAACCTATCAATTCTCTCCCAAAAAAAGCCACTTTGCTCAATGACGGAAGGGAAATAGAATCCATAGTAAGACTTAATCCTTCCGGTCATGCTGAAGGAAAAGCTTATCTGAATTTGGTTAATCTGCCTGTGAATGAATCTTGCAACACTGTATTAGTTATAAAACTTGAATTTGATGATTTAGTGTAATTTAAAAACTATTAATTAAAAAATGAAAACAAAAAAACTGAAATTATTGTGTGCTTTTGCATTACTTATTGCTGTAGCAGTTATTGCTGTTCAAAGTCAAAAATCATATGGTTCAAATCTTAATTCATCCATTGAAAGTATTCAAAACGCACAGCCTAAAACCAATAATGTCGAAAATTTTAATTCTGAATTAAATAAGTCAGATTTTAGCTGGCCAGCCAACAAAAAGATGGCAATAAGCCTCACGTTTGACGATGCCCGCATAACCCAAGTTGATAAAGGAATTCCACTGTTTGATAAATATGATGTGAAAGGAACATTTTATGTGTCAAAAGGCAATATGATGGAGAGAAAAAATAAGTGGATAGAAGCTGTTAATAATGGGCACGATATTGGAAATCACACCGTTTCCCATCCATGTAGTGGGAATTTTCTTTGGACCAGACAAAGTGCGCTGGAAGATCACACACTTCAATCGATGAATGAGGAGCTTGATGCTGCCAATGCATTTATTGAAGAGCATTTAGGAATTACCCCCGTATCTTTTGCTTATCCTTGTGGCGGCACGTTCGTTGGAAGGGGAGTAAATACCAAAAGTTACGTTCCGCTAGTAGCATCAAAATTCCAAACTGGAAGAGGTTGGCTTGATGAAGGGCCCAATGACCCCATATATTGTGATTTAGCGCAATTAACGGGTATGGAATTGGATGGAAAATCATTTGAAGAACTACTTCCACTAATTGAGTATGCAAAAAAAGAGGGCTCATGGTTAATACTTGTTGGGCATGAAATAAATGACACTCCTGCCGATCAAACTTCATTACTTTCTACCATCGAGGCAGTCTGTCAATACGCCGCTGACCCGGCAAACGAAGTATGGATTGATAATGTTCACAATATTGCTTCCTATGTGAATAAACAACGTGGTGAAAAAGAGTTTACAGAGCTCCCCTTATACAAAAATCCTTTATACTCGATTGACCAAAGAGTGGAAGATCTTCTTTCACGTATGACGCTGGATGAAAAGCTTGGTCAAATAAACATGCCTGCAATCTTTTTAGGACAGATGGGAAAAAGTTTTGAGGAAAAACTCGACGGAGCCAGAAAATTTACTGAAGGGAAATTTATCGATAACATAGGTCCGGGAGGAGGTTTTTTTGCTGCTTCGATCATTTTAAGAGAAGGTCCACGACAACAAGCAACTTTTTTTAATGAGCTTCAAAAGATTGCTGTTGAAAAAACAAGACTCCAAATCCCACTTTTATTTATTGAAGAAGGTGTACATGGATTAATGGCAACCGGTGCTACTATTTTCCCTGAAGGTCCGGCACTTGGCAGTACTTGGAATATGGATCTTATTAGGAGAGTCTATTCAACAGCTGCGAAAGAATCGCGAGCCACCGGTGTTAATGGATTGTGCACATTAGTTATTGAGCCAATCAGGGATCCAAGGCTTGGAAGAAACATGGAAGCATATAGCGAAGATTCTTACATGACCGCTCAAATAGCTGGGGAAATAGTTAAAGGAATGCAAGGAGAAGATATTTCACGCCTAGCCGGCCAAGATAAGGTAGTTACTTATTTAACTCATTTCCCTGGACAAAGTGAGCCGTTTGGTGGATTTGAACGAGGTGCTATGAATATATCCAAAAGGACATTAAGAGAAGTGTACCTCCCACCGTGGATTGAAGGAATAACAAATAGTGGAGCGCTTGGGGTTATGGCTACCTATGTTGCTGTTAATGGAGAAGTCACCCATGGATCAGAATGGTTACTTAAGAACATACTCAGAGAAGAATTAGGTTTTGAGGGTATTGTACTGGAGGAGGGAGGTGGTTTTGAAACGCTAAACTACGAAAGAATTGTCCCTACCATGAAAGAAGCGGGTGAACTGAGCATGAATGCCGGTGTAGATGTGGGTATTTGGGTAGCAGAGGCATATTTAAATGCCATGCACGATAATATAAATGAAGGCAAAGTGTCAATAGAAACTATAGATCGGTCTGTAAGGAGAATTTTAAAAATCAAGTTTCTTTTGGGACTGTTTGAAAATCCCTATGCTGATGTTGAAAGAGCGGTCAGAGAAAGCAACACAAAGGAAAATCGCGAACTTGCCCTTCAGGCTGGTCGCGAAGGAATTGTTCTATTAAAAAATGAGAATGATCTCTTACCGTTAGATCGGGATATTAAGTCGATAGCCGTTATTGGGCCTAATGCCGACGATAAATTAAATCAACTGGGTGATTATACAGCCCTTCCTTTTTTACAGGATATTGTAACCGTATTGGACGGGGTAAAAAATAAGGTTTCATCAAATACAAACGTAACTTATGTGAAAGGATGTAAGGTTATTGAAGATGACCTTAACGAGCTTTCGCAAGCACAAGAGGCGGCAAAAAATGCAGACCTAGCTATTGTTGTATTAGGTGAAAACTCCGCCGTTACTGGCGGAGGCTCACAGGATAGAGTGCCAACAGTGGGCGAAGGTCGCGATGTTGCTAGCCTCGATTTGACAGGTTTTCAGGAAGATTTGCTTAAAGCTGTCTATGACACGGGCACACCCACTGTTCTTGTATTAATTAACGGGAGGCCGTTATCTATACGTTGGGCCGCAGAAAATATTCCGGCAATTGTTGAAGCGTGGATCCCCGGAGAAGAGGGTGGAAATGCAGTCGCCGACGTTTTGTTTGGTGACTACAACCCTGACGGACGCCTGTCGATTACAATTCCACGCCACTCCGGTCAGTTACCGAGTTATTATAACTATCCTCCATCAAAAAGATTTTGGATAAAAGAAACTTGGTCTCAAGGATATGCGGATATGCCTGGTACTCCTTTATGGGAGTTTGGATTTGGATTAAGTTATACATCATTTGAATACAGTAATCTCGTGATCAGTCCGGAAGAGATTGGTCCCCAAGGAGAAGTTCTGGTAAGTGTGGACGTGAAGAACGTGGGCAAAAGAGAAGGGAAGGAAGTGGTTCAACTTTATATTAATGATCTATTTAGCTCAGTGACCACTCCAGTTAAAGAGCTGAAAGGTTTTGAAAAAGTTCATCTTATGCCCGGTGAGACTAAGAAAGTAACTTTCAAACTACTTCCAAAGCATTTGACACTTTTAGATAAGAACTTGAATTCGGTAGTGGAGCCTGGTACTTTTGAAGTGCAGATAGGCAGTTCATCGGAAGATATAAGGTTGGAAGGAACGTTTGAAGTAATTTAATTTGAAAATATAAAGTTTTAATCATATGAAACATTTCAAGAAAAGTGTAATAAGCATCCTTTTTATTGGTCTTTTTATTACAGCCTTTAGCAATGCGATGGCTGGCCAACGGTTTCGTGCTGCCGTGGTGAAAGTAAATATTACACCAGAAACATCACAGATGCTAAGAGGCTATGAACCAAGAATGTCGACAGGCGTTTTAGACAGTATCTATCATCGTATTATTGCATTAGATGATGGGAAAACCAGATTTGTTCTAATCTCTACAGAGGTTTCAGGCTTTTCCCCTGCATTTTATGACCGTGTAGCAACGAGAATACATAAACAATTAGGGATCAGCCCGGTGAATTTGTGGTGGTCAACTACCCATACCCATTCTGCCCCTTCAGTAGCTCCTCAATTTTCTGGTGTAATTTTTCCTGAATTGAGTGAACGTGCAAAGCTTGCGGAAAAATATGAAAAGGATATCACTTATACAGAACTGTTGGAAGAAAAGCTTATCGAGGGAATTGGGGAGGCCCTAAATAAATTAGAACCAGCACGTATCGGTATCGGTTGGGGTTTTTCTCTGGCAAATATCAATAGACGTGCCCTTGATATTGAAGGGAGAGCATCGTTAGGTATGAATCCGGGAGGAGCGGTGGATCGTAAAATAGGACTGTTGAGAATCGACAGGGAAGATGGCGCTCCGCTTGCCTGTATCGCAAATTATCCGATGCACGGGACTGTTTTTGGACCACAGAATACGCTTATCAGCGGGGATGCGCCAGGCGTCGTCTCGGATTATGTTGAACAAAAAATTGGGGTTCCGCTTCTTTTCATCAATGGTGCAGCGGGAAATATCGCGCCAATTTACAGTTACCCGAATCACGTGGATAATCATCCTATTCATTTAAGCCAGCTAAATCAATTCCGTGAACTTTTAGGCGACAAGATTCTCGATGCATTTAAAAAAATCACCGACTCAACTGATGAGGTGACACTTAAGACAGGGTCTATAATCGTTGAAACCCCACGAGTTCCAGAATTAGAATTTTCTTCGATTTTAAATGAATATATCCGAACTACTGACTCAGGAGTAAAGTTAGCAAGACTGCCCATCCGTTTTTTGAAAATCAATCAAGAGACAGCTATTTGGAGCGCACCTGTTGAGTTGTTTTGTGAGATATCCAATGAAATACGCGATCAATCCCCGTTTCCGTACACATTCTTTTTTGGGTATACGAATGGCAGTCTTGGATATTTGGTGACTGAGAACGCTTATAAACACGGAGGATATGAACCTAGCGTTTCACCTTTTTCTCCTCAGGCAGCCAGTGATTTAACGGAAGCTGTTTTAACTTACTTGCAGGGCGAGCTTAAGAGTGACAAGCTTGGTAAAGAATGATCAAAATTGAGTCCACTTTAAAAAGTCGTTGACTTTTAAAAGTGGACTCAATTTTGATCATTCTTTACCAAGCTTGTCAC
>ENA-UOOE01000562-UOOE01000562.1-fermentation-metagenome-genome-assembly--contig:-NODE-562-length-36029-cov-15.905404_pt1 | contig 36029 bp, 32 predicted proteins | sample MGYA00245776_ERZ724021 | MGnify/ENA primary metagenome ERZ724021 (study PRJEB28704, sample SAMN03018321) | fermentation metagenome | biome: anthropogenic terrestrial biome; feature: soil; material... | reverse complement strand
TCGAACATTTATGTTAATTTATTTACTTCTATAATTATTATAATTCTACATTATTTTTTTATTTCCTCTAAAAGAATTAAATAATATTATTTAATTTTATAATTATCAAATACTTATAAAAAACAATTTTTATATTATTTGGATATGACTCTCCTAATGATAATTCAGGCTTAGAGCTATCAATTTTATAAAAATTATAGAAATATCCTTTTTTCTCTATTAATTCATTAAAATTTGCATTTTTTGCCATACTCCCTTTATCTATAAATAAAATTTCACCATATCTTCTAAATATATATCCATTTAATTTATGAGTTACTGTTATGATTGTTACATCATCTATACCGACTAATATATCCTCAATATTATATGCGGTTTAAGTACCTAATGCCGATGTGGCTTCACCTAAAATTAATATGGGAGTATGTTGTATTAATGCTCGAGCTATTGCTATCCTCTATTTTTGTTTTCCAGATAGGTCGGAACCATTTTCCCCGACTAAAGAATTCAATCCTTTCTCCATATTATTAATAAACTTATCTGCACCGCTTATTTGTAAACTTTCAGATATCTTATTGTCAGAAAAGTCTTTTGATAAACATATATTGTATTTTAAAGATTTATCAAACATATATATTTTGATGTATGGTTGATATTAACCTTACAATGGACGATTGGTTCACTGTTCTGATCTCATTCTCATCAATCATTATTTCTCCATCATAATTATCATAATAATCTAAAATCAATTTAATAAGAATTATTTTATCACATCCGCCTTCCCTGACAATCGCATATTTTTTGTTTTTTTCAAATTTATATGTAAAATTGTCTATTGCTTTTTGCTCCCATCATAAGTAGATGCCTTAAAATTAGGAAAAGATCACAAATTAGTTAGCCACATAGAGAAAAAGATTAGAGATGAGAAATATTCTCCAGATGCTGTAATTTGACATTTGAAACACTCTCTTAAATTTTGGTTATACTTAGTTTTGGGGGTTTTCAAAATACCATTTAATTAATTTACTTTTGGTTATAATATTTTTTATCTATATTATTATATTAAAATTTCTTTAGAGAAAAAATCTTTGGGAAAGAGCCAATCTCATTTTGTAAAAAATACCTTTTTTCTAATCTACCATTCTTTTTCGATATGAGTATATAAATAGACAAATACTAATTAGTAGCCATGTCGAAATGGTAGCACAATTAAATTTCATATTTTGTTTTTTTAGTAATTCTAACATCGCATTCGTTGGTAAATAGCGTGCAAACATTCCAATACTATCATTTAAATTGCCAAGAGCAGTAGGAATTAATAGAATTAAAATCAAAGGTGTCGATAGAATGCTAGTTGACATTTGATTTTTAGAAAGTATTCCTATTACAGCGCCTAAGCAAATTAAACTTATATTTGTAATCGAAGAAGTTAAAAAATACCAGCTATAATCTATAGTCGCACCAGTTAATAAATACACAATGGTCCCGACAAACTGAGTTAAACAAAAAATTATAAACGTTTTTGAAAATAAGAACTCAATTGGAGACACATTTGCAAGCATCAATGTTCTTAATGTATTTTTTTCTTTTTCTTCTGATATTGAAATTGCCATTGAAGATATAGGCATTGTGCATACACTCATTAATAAACCAATAGTAAACACATAAAAAGAATCCATTTTTTTACCACCAAAACTAAATTTATGATAAAGTTCCGTGAATAATATCGGAAGCAATGTAAAAATTATTGTATTACTATTTCTAAGATTATTACGAATATCTTTTATTAATAAAGCCTTTATCTTATTCAGTTTCTTCAATATAAATTCCTCCCAGTAATTTTAAGAAAAACCTCTTCTAAATTTGGTTCTGATGAGTGTATTGTAAGTATGCCTCCATTTTTTTCAAACCAATTCATAAGATCATAAAGTCCTTCTTTGTTCTTCTCCACTATTTTTTGTTTTCCATTTTTAGCCTTTGCATATACTGTATCGTTGCTATATTCCAGTTTTAATTTTTCTGGTGTATCACAAGCACATATTTTCCCTTGATTAAGAATTGCAACCCTATCACATAATTTATCTGCCTCTTCCATATTATGTGTTGTGAGAAAAATTGTAGTTCCAGTATTATTTAGTTCAATAAGATATTCATGTATATTCTTTGCAGTTATAGGATCCAATCCAGATGTTGGCTCGTCTAAAAAAAGTAGCTTAGGTTTATGTAATATAGCACAAGCAAGCATTAATCTTTGTTTCATACCTTTCGATAAATTACTTGCCTTTTTTTTACACTCATCTATAAGATCAACTGCTTTTAATATTTTTTCTATTGTAACTTCAGTTAATGAGTGTATTCCAGCAAACAATTCTAGATTTTCTTGAATAGTCAGTCGTTCATAAAAACCTGTCGTGTCAGATAAAACACCAATATTATCGAAGAAGTTATTCTGAGACAGTGCAATAGGATTCCCAAATATTGATATTTGACCTTTATCAGCATTTAATTGTTTTGTCAATAATTTGATTGTTGTTGTTTTACCTGCACCACTTGGCCCTAAAAATCCAAATATTTCTCCTTCATCAACTTCAAAAGATAGCCCGGAAAGGGCTTCTTGTTTCCCAAAAAATTTATATACATCTACCATTCTTATTAAAATATCCATTACTATTTCCTCCATTATACACTTAAGAAAATATTTTTAGATATATTCGCTCGATTTCTTGCATATTAATATTTTCAAGCATTGCTTTTCCTTCTTTTATAAATACCACCTTTGTAGCAACATTTTTTACAAAATCAAGTACATGACTTGAAAGGATTGTAATTTTCCCTTTTATACTACGCTCTCGTAACAACTCCTTTAACTTTATCAATGTCATCGTGTCTATTCCGTTTGTTGGTTCATCAAGTACAAGCAGATATGGATCCCCGACCAAGGAGGCTATTAATGCTACTTTCTTCCTTTGTCCTTGTGACAAATTTTTTAATTTATAATCTGCATATTGTTCTACGTTAAAGTAATATATTAACCGATCAATATTCTCATATGTTGTAATATTTTTCATACCAGCAATAAATTTTAAAAATTGATAGGCATTCAAATTATCAATTAAATATGGTATTTCAGGTAAGTAGCCAATTTTATTTTTGCATTGAAAAATCGGTTTCCCGTTAAGTAGACATTCTCCCTTATCCTGACGATGTACATCACATATTATTTTGAGCAATGTGGATTTACCAGCTCCATTTGGCCCAACAATGGCTAAAATATCGCCAGAATTAGCTATAAAATCAGCATATAATAAACCAATCCCAGGAGCATATTCTTTTGAAATATTATAAAGGCATAACATTAATCACGACCTCCACAGAAAATTTTTTGCGCTTTCTTTGTTGCTATCAACAAATATAAAACCGGAAGTGCCGGGAAAATCACAGTAATAAAAAGTAAAATAGTAAGTATTATTATAAATTTATCCTGAGAATATAAATATCTCATAATAAGAACACATTGCATAGCACAAAGAAGTATGTTAATTATCAATACTATGCATAGTATTACAATCAAATTCATAACTGAATAAGAACCATTAAGTAATGAAATTTCTAAAAAAGTTAACGATGGAATAAGCAGTACTGTCGAAACACTAAAAATTTTTGATACAAAATATTTATGTTGGCTAATAGGTAGGGTACGTATAAACGATATGTTTGACATATCATCTTTCATTATTTCTTCACTAAGTGTTGAGGTTACAAACGTATAAATAATTGCTATAAGATAATTAGCATGTATATTGAAGTGGTATATTGCCGAAAGGCAACCTAAAATCAATGCAATAATATAAAATGCAGCAACTATAGGATTTGATAATGAAGATATTATATCTTTATAAAAGAGATTGCAATACATATTTGTAAAAATTTTTTTACTATGCTCTTTAATTTTTCGTCTTTTTGTATTTAATATGATTATTTCATAGGTATGATCTTTTGTACTATATAAAATTAACCATACAAAATACAAACATAGGATATACCACTTAGCGACAAAAAATTTAGAATATAGAATCATAAAAACACTATTGCCACCTTTATAGATAAATACTGATATAATTACAGCTAACAATGGTATACATAGTAGAATGATTGATATACATCTATTTTTGACTATCCATTTTTTAATAATGGTATATAAATCATATATTGCTATCGAAATTACAATAATCCCCCAAAAACTGTATATCGCCTGATACACAGCAGTACCATTATTAACATTCCAAAAAAGAATACATAATAAAGTATACACCAAAGCACATGGTAACACTTTGCAGCATATAACGAACCCACGAAAAAAAGAAGAAAGTTGTAGTGACCGAAAGAAACGATATTCTTGTGAATTTACATATCTTTCCATACAAAAAATGCCAGAAACACAAAGAACGATAAATAAATAGATTTGAATGATACAAACACGCATATGTATTTTATTACTTACAAAAGACATATGAAGTACGTCTTCCATGATAAGCAATAAAAATATAGATAGTATTAATATGACATACAATATTTTCTTAAGTATACTTGTATTAATTTCCATATGCATATAGTAAAAATACTTTTTCATTCGGATTTCAACTCCTTGTAAACATAATCATAAACGCTTCCATTCAGATATTTCTTCCGTGTCTATATGCTAGCAGATAAGAGAAAACTACTTGTAAAAATCAATAATTAGTATTTATAAACATACTCTTTATAGTATCGAATACATATCGTATATTAGAAGTATGTTTTAGAGCCTTAACAAAAATATAGCCATCACTTTCGTAGCCAACAATCTTTGATGGAAATAAGGATAGTATAGGCAATATCAGTAAAGATATCGCAATAGGTTTCCTGTATCTAATTTTTAAAAAATATATAATAATAACAACAGTTAATGAAAATAAAAAGGAAAAAAAGGCACCATTAAAAGCAATAGATGCTAAGTCCTTTTCCTTTAAATCTGATTTTGTAAATCGAACAGATGCACTATAACATAATAATGGTATTGTTTTAATATAAATCACACGTAAAATAATACCTTGAATTGCTGAAAATCGGCCTAAATGTACAGCGGTTAGGACATGCAATGATTCTTCAACTGCTAAAGATAGCAGAAAAGAAAAAGTACATATTGGCAAAAGAACAAGTTTTGTCTCTTTGAAAATATCAAATAAAGATAACAGTGCAAATATAAACAAAATTTTACTTTTGCATAATACACCATGTCCTAATATAGAACGCACTATCTGTAAAAAGGAAATTTTCTTGTTTAAGTACATCTGTAAAATTCTAAGATTCATTTTTGCATTATTCTCCTTTAACATTAAAAATCGATTTTCGTATATATTCAGTACGTTTTTTATGCGATTCCGAACAATTAATCGACTTGCTGGTAGAAGCATCAAAAAAATATGTTTGTATTTCTTGTGTTGTAAGGTGTTTAGTATTCATAACAGAAGTATACGTAGTATAATGATCCCAGTTCTTATCAAATATTTCAAGACCAAGTTCATCAGCATGGTTAAACATATATGTCCCTGGATAAGGAGTTGAGATTGAATATACAATATACGCCCCTATAGATGATAACTCTTCTGCAAAAGCAATACTTTCTTCTGTTGTAGTTCTTGTATCATCAGGATTCCCGATAATAAAGCAGCATGAAGTTGGAATTTCAGCTTCTGCAGCTAAAGAAAAAGCTTTTCGTATTTGTTCCAAGCTTATTCCTTTTCTCATACTATTAAGCATAGTCTGAGAGCCACTTTCCACGCCAAACTGTATAGATACACAGCCGCTTTTCTTTAACCATTTCATTAGATCTTTGGTTACAATATCTACGCGTGATTCACAAGCCCATTGAAAATTATTATCTTTATTTTTCTTTTTAGTAAACTCGTTAATTAATAATTCAAGACGTTCTACATCTGCAGTTACAGTATCATCAACAAAATGAAAATAGTTAATACCTAGTTTGGTTAAATAGTCTATCTCATCAACTACACTTTGCGCACTTCTACTTCTGTATCTTCCACCTCCCATAGCTCCAGCAGCACAGAAAATACATCTACCAGGACAACCTCTGCTTGATGAAATTGTACCAGGAGTTCTATACTTATTAATTTCAACAAATTTTCGTTCTGGAAATGGTATCTCATCCAAATTTGTAATAAAAGCTCGATTTTTCGTTTTCATAACTTTATTTCCATCTCTATATACAATGCCTCTTATTTCATATAAAGATGTGATACTTTTCCCAATATAAAAATCGCATAACTCCTTAAGCGTTTCTTCTCCCTCCCGTAGAGAAATAATATCAACAAATGAATTTTTCAACGCATCATTATATTCAAATGTTACATGAGCTCCACCCATAACAATTATAATGCTATCATCCGTTTCTTTACAAAGTTTTGCTATGCGTAAACCGCATTGATATGATTCTGTAGTTGTTGAAATGCCAATTATACGTGGCTTTTTAATGTTTATTATATCAATTATAGTACCAATATTGTTGTGCTCAAGTTGAAGATCACAAATTTCAGCAACATAATTATGGATTTTAAGGTATGTAGCAATACTACAAATTCCAAGTGGAGGATAACTTGTAACACGATTAGATATCACTGCCAGAGGAGATGGAGAAGGTGCTGCAATTAATAGTACATCCAATAACCTTTTCATTTTTTCCCTCCTTAAGCAAAATTCTAAAAAGATACTGCCATATTTTGAATAATTTCAAGACCATAACTAAACTGTAACAGTAGATACAAGCATAATCAGATATATTAATTAATGTAAAAAATAATTACCTACTCTACTTATTTATATACATCTATGCTAAAGGATCCCAATTATATACGATAAGATCTTTCTCAGCCATCTGATCGAGTAGTAAACAAACATCTCGATTAATTTGATCTATAGAAGCTCCTGTAAAGTTTTCAGTAATCTTTTCACCTAATTCACGTATAGTTGCGTTACCATCTATTCGGGCCCAAAGGAATGCCCCTACGCCAGATATCCTAAAAATGCCTTCTCCTTTTATACTCGCAACATACAATTTAGTCTCTTCTTTATCTGTTTTAAAAATAGAAGTCCTACGCCATGGTATATAGTCAAGTTTATCCATAATTTTTCACCTCAATTAATTATGTAGCGAGAGATTCAATAATTTTTAATTAATTATAACTACTCACCAGGAGATGGTATTAAAACTCCTACAATAACAATTAAGACTCCAACAACAATAGGAGCGTGCGTTTCAACAATATCAGATTCTTCTACCCAATCCATAACAGGTGATGAATATACTTTCTTCATTATGCTCACCTCCTCTCTTTCTCTTTATTCTTATACTCGCCAAAAGAATCTCTCGCTATTTGTAACCAGTAAAAAAACAAAAACACAGTATGACCCTAACGTAATATTCTTATAGTAGATATTTATATATTATTAATTTCAGTATACAAATATAGTTCATAGGTAGCTCCGATCACAATAATAAATATTCTTTGTTGCCATCTTCATAGGATAAAAGGTAAAACTAAGTCCACAAATAAGTATTACATTTTATAATATCAGCCCCCACCCCTATATCGTTTTCCTACCTTAATTTTATCACTCCCCCAAAACATATCAATAACTTTGGACAAACAGTACTTTTATCAATATGAACAGTCTATTTATCAACATAAATTATTTCCCTTCAACATTGACACAACTTTACCGGCCTATGATCCGATATATCGGCAGACAGTACTTCACTTCTTAAAACATATGTCGAAAGTCCTCTCATAAACAAAAAATCAATCTTCGGATTGTCAGGGTTATTATAGCAGTTCAAAGTACAGACTCCTGCGGGGCCGATGTCAATCATGGGAAAACCGTGATTAATCATTATATCATAAGTGTCTGAACCTTCCCGCGCATTTAAATCTCCTCCAAGAATCAATCTTTTGTTAAAATAACCTTTATTGTTTAATATATCCTTTATCTGCTGTGCCTGAATACTGTGATCTCCTTGCAGTCCCAAATGAAATGTGCCTACATATGTACAAAAATTGTCCCCATCAACCCTTGTGAGAAGAAAACTGCGGTCTTCTCTGCTGTTTACCTTGGGCAAGGAAATTTTTAAAGCAGTTGTCAAAGGATAACAGCTTAAAATTGCATTCCCGTAATAGCCCGGATTCATATTTTTAGAGACAATATGCTCATAATTCCAAGCCTTTCCGGTAATTGAGGTAAGTTTGTCGGCAATATATGCGGCCTGATGAATTTTTATACCGGATCGCAAGGTGCAGGCATCTACTTCTTGAAAACAGGCAGCTGAAGCTTTGGAATCCTTAACAGCTTCTGCAATTCTGTCCAAATTTTTCGTCTTTGGGATTGGATAACTGCCGTCTTTATTCTGTCCGGCTTTAATATTCCATGTGAGAACATTCATGTACATTATTTTCACTCCCCGATTTTCTATTTTCATATAATAAGCTTTACTATTTATTTTGTTAATATATATACTGCCAATATATAGATAATTATGTTCTAAAAACAATTATTATTGCATCTATTACAAAAAGCTGATAAAATCTTATCGATATGAATATATTACAAGATAAGTGAAAAAAATATGCCGTACAAAAAGGAGTGATATCAATTAAAAAGTTATTCAGATACTTTATGCCTATAGTTTTTGTACTATTTTTGATTGTTTCCTTTTCACCAGGAGTATCAGCGGAAAGTGATATTCTTATTAACAGATGGATAGTAAATTCACAGCTTAGGAAAAACGGAGATTTATATATAGAAGAGGATTTGACATTTAAATTCAATAGGGATTTTAACGGGGTATTCAGGGATGTCAGTTCAGAAAAAACAGACGGAATAAAAGGTGTTCAAGTTTTTCAAATGGTAAACGGAAAAGAAATTGAATACAAAGAAAAGGATAATGCTAAAAATGGAGATAGCAGGGTATTCAATATAGATAGAAAATCAGACAACAGCCTTATAACCATATACTCTCCTTCGGAGAACGAAGAAAAAACATTCAGAATTAAATATACCGTTAAAAATGTTGCCGTTAAATATAATGACACGGGAGAATTGTATTATAAATTTCTTGGAGACGAAAACGAAACTCCCATAGAATATTTTTCTGTAAATATAATACTCCCTCAGGATAGAACAGATAGAGTTAAAATATTTGCTCACGGGCCTTTAAACGGAACAATAAATTTTAAAGGCAATGATGTTGTTCATTTGGAAGTAGAAAATGTACCTGATAGAACATTTATTGAGGGCAGGATACTTTTCCCCACGGAATTTATTTTAAACTCCGAAAAATCGGTTGACAAAAATAATTACAACGAAATATTAAAAGAGGAAAGTCAGCTTCAAGAATCAGCAAGAGAAAAAACCATCAGAAACGAATATATGGGAAATGTTTTTAATTATATTTCCCTGATATCGGGAGGTATAGTTTTAATTCTCATTTCTATTTCACTGAGTAAGTTCAAAAGAGAAAATGACTTGTATGAAAAGGTGAATCCTGATTTTATACCTGAAAAGTGCAGCCCTGCTGTAGCTTCATATCTCTGTAATATGTCCGTAACAACAAATGCGGTAATTGCAACGATATTGGACTTAGCCAGAAGAGGGTACTTAAAAATCGAAGACGGAGGGGAATACAAGAAAAATTTAAATAATATAATCATAACTAAAATTAAAAATGAAGAGGCTGATCTATTAGACCATGAAAAATATTTTATGAATTGGATTATAGACACTATTGGAGAAAAAGGCAGAGTCACCACGGAAGAAATTGAAGATTACGGAAAGAAAAAATACAAAAGCTTTTCACAGGAATATTATCAATGGCAAAAATTGATTAAAGAAGAATCAAGAAAAAGAGGATATTTCGACGGAAAGGGAAAACCTTGGGGCATTATGTTCATCATACTATTTCCTGTGTTATTGGTTATATCAGTTATGGATTTCGTGTTTGGGGAACCGTATGGATTTTTCCCTTTGATTATGTCCATATTTTCCTTGATATATGGAATAATTCTTTTGCTTAGGCCGTCGGATTTAGGTAAATCCCAGCAAAGAAAATGGAAAGAGTTTATAAAATACATGAAAGAAAAAGAAAATACACAGGAAAAGAATATCTTTAAATATCCTCCGGATACAGCTTTGATATATGCTTTGGCTTTAGGCATTAACAGAAAAACATTAAACAATTATAAAGTCCAATTTTCCGATGACTATTATTATAATAATAACGGATGGATTTACTGGTATTTTCTTATGAGTTCAACGAAAAATAACACGTTTGACAGAAGTATTAACAGTGCCTTCAGCCCTGTTGCTCCTTCTTCGGGAAACATCGGCAGCGGCGGCGGCTTCTCCGGAGGCGGAGGTGGCGGTGCCGGAGGTGGCGGTGCCGGAGGATTTTAAATGAGATCTTTCAATACCCCTTTAATTTTATAAGGGGTATTTTTTAATTCCGATAAATTTTCTTTTCCCAACAGAAGCATAAGCATTTTCAGTTTATATACAATCCCATGAATATATGTATAGGCCCCTTCGTAACCGCTATAGAGAAGGTGCTTTAAAATTTCTCCCGTTATGCCTACCATTTCGGCCCCCAATATTAAAGATTTAACTACATCCTGAGAATTTCTGATTCCTCCGCTGGAAATAATATGGACATCATCTTTAAATCTTCTGCACTGAATAAGGCTTAGAGCAGTAGGTATTCCCCAAGAATAAATATCCGAAAAATCCATTTCATCGTTTCTTTCATTTTCTATTTCTATAAAATTTGTTCCGCCTGCTCCTGATATATCAACATATTTAACTCCCGCATCATATAATCTTGATAATACATTTCCCGATATTCCAAACCCTACTTCTTTTACAATAACAGGCTTGGAAAGAGAAGAAACTATATTTTTGATATTTTCCAAAATGCCTTTAAATTCTTTGTCCCCTTCTTTCATTACCAATTCCTGAGCTGTGTTCAGATGAAGCTGAACAGCATCGGCATCTATCATATCTATGGCACAATAAACATCATCTAAGGAAGAATGAGCATTTAAATTGGCTATGACTATTCCTTCCTCTCCCATATTTTCTCTTACTATTTTAAATGATTCCCTGCTCCCTTCATTTTCCAAAGCTATGGTTTGGGAACCTACCGCCATGGGAATACTAAATTTCCGAGCCAATTTTGACAAATCTCCGTTTATTTCCCGGGAAAATTCCGTTCCTCCCGTAACTGCATCTATCATTATAGGATATTCTGCATATTTCCCGAGAAATAAACATTTTGTATCTATATCCTCCAAGTTCAGCTCGGGCAATGCATTATGTTCAATATATATGTCTTCAAACAAATTGCTTCTATTATGGTTGGATTTAAGAAAATAATCTATATGTTCCTTTTTTCTTTTCTTTCTTATATGAAATTCTCCGTTGTTTTTCATAGTATTCCTCACATTGTTTTATATAATTATCATGTGTAACATTTAATCTTATTTTAACCCTTTTTTGATACAAAAGGACTGCCTTTAATATAAAATCTCAGAAGAAAATCTTTTGCTTCCTCCGCATAATCTATACCTATTCTTTTGGTCTTTATTATATCGAATTTATCGTTATTTCCTTCTTCTATATAAAAAGTATCCCCTGAAAGCATATTTCCGTTTAATTTTTTATCTATTCCCATAGCCATACAAAGCTTTCCCGGTCCGTTTGTCAGATTTGTTATTTGAGTGGATGTCAAATCTTTATATTCTTTATTAAACCTGTTTAATGCCATAATATCGTGGCCTTCCAAGGGCTCCAATGCTCTTATGAGGACTGCCTCCGGAATTCCTTCTTTTTGAGTAACAGCATTGAGGCAGTAATACATTCCGTATATAAAATATATATAAGCTCTTCCCGGCGGCCCATACATGATTTCCACTCTTTTGGTCCTTCTTCCTCCGTAGGAATGGGCCCCTTTATCTGTGACTCCCATGTAGGCTTCTGTTTCTACTATTTTTCCTTTGAGAATATTTCCGTTTATATTATGAACTAAAATCTTTCCCAAAAGTTTCCTTGCTACTGTTTCGGTATTTTCCAAATAAAAATTATCATTAAGTTTCATTCTTATCTTCCTTTATATGTCGAAATAATAAAAAAATCATTTTTCTTCTGCAACTATATTAGGAACGGTATAGTAATCATGAAGTCCGGAAATAATAGTACTTTTCCCCAGTCTTGTATAAAGGCCTTCAAATTTTTCATTATACATGAATATCCCCGTTATCGTTTTAAGTTTGCTAACTTTAAGTTTTCCATCCTCGAAATTGACAAATTCCCTGGTAAAGGGCTCACAGAATTCCTGGCATATATATTCCTTCCCCAAAGATTCGTCTGCTATTCTTTTCCAATCTTCTGAAGAAAAACTCTTCCCTGCATATACTCCCTTTGATGCATACAGGTCTTTAGGCTTCAATATATATTTATCCTTATTTTTCAATACCTCTTTGTATATATCTTCTCCGTTGAATTCCTCCGTATAGGGGATATGCTTTTTTATAAAATTCCTTTCCTCTTCTGTAAGAAACTGTAATGTTTCCTTTTCATGAAGTACTTTAAATATTATTTTATTGTGCATTATCTGAGATTTAAGGGAGCCTATCATACAGACACTGCCGTCTTTATATGCATTGACCAAATCCTCTATTTCATCGATTCTGTCCACGAATTCCTTGGTTACTATTCTCCTGTATATTAAATCAATTTTTATATCCTTAAAATACAATTTCCCGTCAATATATTTCAGCTCTCTCGGATCTGCCACTACTGCCTTAAACCCCTTATTTATGTAAGCTTTTTTAAATTCTTCAAATTCATAGGGAGTTCCGCTTTCTTTAAAGTCCACAATAGCTACATTTGGTTTTTCTATATCAGGATTAAATTTTTTAAATATTTTAGTGCTTTCTTCGACCCATTTATATATTAATTCAAAGTAACTTATATTATATTTCTTCTTCATATTATTGATGGCTTTTGTATCCATCAGTATTCTTGCCAATGTATTGTCTTCATTCATGGCAGAAGATCCGTCCGTATTAAATTCACAGAACTTGAAATTATCTTTCCCGCCATAAAATATATCAAATCTTCCGATAGGTACGTTTATATGATATCCCTCATCAATCAATATGAGATCTTCCAATAATTTGGAATATTCAAATTTAGTTCTGTACTCCGGAAAATCCATGTACCTCTTAGCCACTTTGTTGGCTATGGACATGATGATCTTACCTATATATTCGAATTCCTCCACATCTTCCGGAGTATAAAACATAGGATGATATAAAAAGGGCACAGGTTCTCCTTTATATATGGCAGTAGAATTTCTGACTGCCTCCAATGTTTTTTTATAATCTTCATAGTATTCATAAGGATTCTTTTCAATCAAATTTATATATTCATTGTTTATTTTTTCCCAGTCCATTTTTATTCATCTCCGCTATATTATATTATTTATAACACACCAATTCAAAGACTCTCTTTTCCCAAGTCTCATATTCCCCTCGGTTATCTTGCGGGGCGTTTTCTCTTCCCTTACCATTTCCTCCAAAGGCAAAATATAATCTAATTCTTTGCCGTTTAACCCTTTCTTTGAAATATCCAACAACCATTTTTCCAAATCATTAACTTTTCTTCCCAAGTATATTCCGCCTAGTCCCTTCTCGATTATCTCCTTCTTTCCTTTCTTTATATCTTCTGCTTTCATGTTCTTTATATGGTCATATAAAAAATTAAGACTATCTTCATTATAAAGAAGACCTTTCCACAATGCTATGGCAGAAAAATTCAAAGGGTAAGGGACTCCGTCCATAATCCTTATTTCAATATATTTTTTGGTTCTTACGTCGGGGAAAAACATGGTCAGCGCATGTTCCAGTTCCTCTATTGAATAATGATTCGGGTCAAACATCTCTTTAAATAATTTTTCTCCGGTAAAATGATCTCCTTTTTTATCTTCGGTAAATATAATGGGCCTGTTTAAAATATACTCCGCATATTTTGCATATCCGAAATCTTCGTCAAAGACTCCCTCTACAGTACCGCATCTGTCTTTATCACAATTTTCCCATATATAAGTCCTGAGATTAAACTTATTCCATATTCCCCCTTCAAAATACAAACAGTTATCAAACATATCGTATATAACAGGTGTTAAAGCATTAGCTATACGTGTTTTTTTAATATAGTCTTCCTCTGACTTGTAATCTACGGATACCTGAAGAGAAGCAGTTCCTTTCATCATATTATGAGCATGGGAACCTTTGGTCTTAAAATATTCATACATAAAGTCGTATCTCTGCTTGGGAATAAGCCTTATATCGGATATCTTCGTATTGGGCTGGTACCCCACAGCAATAATATTTTGATTTTTTTTCTCCAATATCGGAATTATATCATATAAAAAATCAAAATACTCTTTTTCAATATCCTTTATTTCCTTAAGAGGCTCTATACTCAGCTCAATTTGACTTCCCGGCTCTAAAGTTACAGTGGTGTTGTTTTTATTTATAAGGCCAAGAAGGTTGTTTCCTTCATACATTCCTTCCCAGCCTTTAAAAAGCAAATCCTTTAATGTCTCTTCTACTCCGTTATCTCCATAATATGAAACGGTTTTCAATGTATTTTTGTCTATAATGAAATGTTCTAATTCTACTCCCAACTTAAAATCTTCTTTTTTCTTTTCATTGTTTCTGAAATACCGAGTTATTTCTTCTATCTGCTTTTCATAATCTTCCACTATTAGCTCCCCTTCACAATAAATTAGCATCTCTAAAGATTTTAAACCTATTTTAATATATATACCCTAATGTTAAAAAAATAATAGGCTTTCCCATACTAAATTAAAAATATAGAAAAGCCATGATGATATCTTAGTATTTCTATTGATACCTTTCCTCAACCATATTTAAAAGTATGTCATTTTTTAATTCGTCTGATTTTTCTTTCCCCGATATATATTCTATAAGTTCAAGGGCAAAATATACTGCCGCAGCAGGTCCTCTTGCAGTAATAATATTTCCGTCCCGAACTACCAAGTCTTCTTTATAGTTGCCTCCCTTCAAATCTTCTTCAAATCCCGGATAGCTGGTTATATCTTTTCCTTCAATAATTCCCGCTTCTTTTAATACTATAGGTCCTGCACATATTGCTCCTATCAATTTATTTTCCTTATAAAATTTCTGCACTGTATTGATTACCGCTTTACTGTTTTTCAAATTTTCAGCTCCCGGCATTCCCCCGGGGATTATTACTCCATTGCAGTCCTCAATATTTCTTATATTATCAATAAGTAAATCAGCTTCCACAGGAATATCATGTGCTCCAATCACTATTTTGCTCTTGCTTATGGAGCATGTTTTAACCAGTATATCTTTTCTTCTTAAATAGTCTACAACCGTTAATGCTTCCACTTCTTCAAATCCGTCGGCTAATAGTACCAATATCTCTTTCAAAAAAATCCCTCCCTAAAAACTTTCTATTACTATTATATAATACCACAAAATAAATTTATAAATCAGTAATGTAAAGTGATATACTATAAATAAAAGGAGAAAACCTATGATATTACCTTTAGAATATAAAGAAAAAATGAAAAAAATGTTGGGCGAAGATTATCTTTCTTTCATAAAAAGTTATGAAGATGAAAGAACATATGGCTTAAGAGTAAATACCATTAAATTATCAATAGATAATTTTTTAAATATAAATGATTTTGTTTTGAGTCCTATTCCTTGGTGTAAAGAAGGTTTTTATTATCTCCCCGGGGATAATCCGGGAAAACATCCTTATCACGAATCAGGAATGTATTACATACAGGAACCAAGCGCCATGGCAGTAGTCGAATTTCTAAATCCTCAGCCTAATGAGAGAATACTTGATTTATGTGCCGCTCCAGGCGGAAAATCCACTGCAATTGCGGGAAAAATGAAGGGAGAAGGCATCTTAATATCTAATGAAATAAATCCTAAAAGAGCAAGGGTTCTCTCGGAGAATATCGAAAGAATGGGAATTGAAAATACTATAGTAACAAACGAGCCTCCTGAAACTATTTCAAAAAAATTTAGGGATTTCTTTCATAAGGTATTGGTAGATGCCCCCTGTTCAGGTGAGGGAATGTTCAGAAAGGAGCCCTTGTCATCAGAAGAATGGAGTTTGGAAAATGTTCGTACCTGTGCGGAAAGGCAGCTAAATATCTTAGAATATGCAAAAGATACGGTCATGAAAGGCGGATTATTGGTCTATTCCACCTGTACCTTTTCTCCTGAAGAAAACGAACAGGTTATAGAAAAATTTTTAAAGAAAAACAAAGAATTTTCTTTGGAAAAGCAAAAAGATTTTTATCCATTTGAGCATGGACAAAATAAATGGACTGTAAGTAATTTTAAAGAGATAGATAAAGCCATCAGAATATGGCCCCATAAAGTAAAAGGAGAAGGCCATTTCATAGCGGTGATGATGAAAAACGGAGGTAGTTCTGCCCACTTCAACAAAGTTAAATATCCCCTTGATAAAAATAAATTGAGGGATTTTTATCAATTTGAGGAAGATTATCTTAAAAGGGATTTGAACGGAAATATATTCCCTTTTGGAGATAATATATATATGTTAAAGGAAAATATAGATATAAAAGGCTTAAAGGTGCTAAGGCCGGGTCTCCATATAGGAATATTGAAAAAAAACAGATTTGAGCCTTCTCATTCTCTTGCCCTTTATCTAAAAAAGGATGATTTTAAAAATTCAATATCATTTTCCTCCCACAGTGATGAAATAATAAGATATTTAAAGGGTGAAACATTAAATTTTCATGGAACAAAAGGATGGAATTTGGTTTTGGTAGACGGATATTCCATAGGATGGGGAAAGATGAGTAATGGAGTACTTAAAAATCATTATCCTAGGGGATTAAGGTGGCTATAATAAAAAATAAGCATAGTTTCTACATTTTTCTGAAGGGGTTTAGAAACTATGCCTGTGGTGGCTTATTTATTTTCTTCTACTTTAGCTATTGCTTGATTATGCAGCTCAATCACTTTTGCTGTAATACTGCTGTCTATTTTCAACTTATTTTGCTCTATTGCCTTTATATATTTATTAACAATATCACCGGAAATAGTATCGGCATTATTGTTCACTAATTTTTTATAGCTTGTCATTACCTCGTTGTGTATTAAGCCTGTTTGATAATCATATATGGGAGAATTATCGCCTCCCTGCAGATACATTATCAGATATTCTCCATACAATCTGGTTACTTCTTCGGATTTAACTCCTGCTTTATATTTTTTCAAATAGTTTTCGGTTTTCAACAATCTCTCTCCAAGTTCATCCCAGGATATTCCAAGTTCTGCATCTCTCATAGAAGGATCTGAGGATTCCATTGACTTTATATCAATATATTCTTTAATCCCATCCGGCAAATATTTTTCATAATCCTTATATCGGTCATAATCAATAATAGGATAATAACTTCCTTCTCCTGCCATCAATTTGTATTTTCCGTCATATATATTTGTAATAACAGATTTTAAGCTTTTATCTTCTATAGCTTCAATCTTAGATGAGTCAAAGCTAAAAGGTCCTCCAGCTTTAATGATAAGGTCTTGTCTGTTTCCTTTAAAAAGTTCATCTATGTATTCCTGTGAAAAATATTCCTGAGATTCTTCCAAGCCGATGATCATCTCCTGAGCATTTTCTTTGCTGACTTTGGCAATATTGGCATCGATATATTTAGCTATTTCAAAAGGTTTTTTATTGCCGGAGGTGAGCTTTCTAAATCCTTCCATAATTTTTTTCTCATTGTTTTCGGTCAGTTTTTCGGATCCGTTGGGCTTATTTTCTCCTGTATTTGTATTTCCCCCATTTTCTTTCTTCTTATTACAGCCTATTATTAAAATAACTATTAATAGTATGATAATAAATGAAGCTATCCCTTTTTTCCATCTCATAACATTACCTCTTTCATTAATCTTTGTATCCCGTTAATACAATTATACTAAAGTAAAAATTTTTTTCAAATTTATATTCTTTTTTAAGTATACCAGAATTAAATCAGTTATGAGTTACAAAAAAGTTACAAATTTTATGAAAAGGGGTATAGTATTATTAAAAGCAGGTGATAAAGATGAATAATTTAGATGTTATTTTAGATAATCAAAGGGATTTTTTTAAGTCAAAAGCTTCCATAGACATAAATTTCAGAAAGGGCGCTTTAAATAAATTAAAAAATTTAATAATTTTAAATGAAAAAGAAATATTGGATGCCTTGAATTATGATCTTGGTAAATCTTCCTTTGAAGGGTATTCCACCGAAGTAGGACTCATATTAAGTGAAATAGCGTATGCAGTATCCAATTTAAATAAATGGAGTGCCGTAAAAAAAGTAAGGACTCCTATTACAAATTTTAAATCACAAAGCTACATATATCCGGAGCCTTTCGGCAACACCCTTATAATATCTCCTTGGAACTACCCCTTTCAATTAGCTTTCGGGCCTCTTATAGGGGCTATAGCCGCCGGAAATACCGCAATTATTAAACTGTCAAGTACTTCTGTCAATACTACCAGAATAATCGAAGAAATCATAAATAATAATTTTGACAAAGGATATTTATACGTTGTTACAGGAGAAGAAGGGAGGAAGGCAATAGACAAAAAATTTGATTATATTTTTTATACAGGCAGCCCTTCTGTCGGAAGATTGATAATGGAAAAAGCTTCAAAGAATTTAACTCCCGTAACCCTTGAACTTGGAGGAAAAAGCCCCTGTATTGTAGACTGGGAAGGAGATTTAAAATTGTTCGCTAAAAGAATAGTATGGGGAAAATTTCTAAACTGCGGACAGACCTGTATAGCCCCTGATTACATTTTAGTCCAAAGAAAAATAAAAGATGAACTTATAAACAATATGATATATTATATAGAAGAATTTTACGGAAAAGATCCTGAAAACAATAAAGAATACGGAAGAATAGTAAATCTCAATCATTTAAACAGATTAAAGAAACTTATTGAAAAAAGCAATATCGTATACGGGGGAAAAATAAATTCAGATAATCTGTATTTTTCTCCAACAATACTAAAGGACGTAACTTGGGATGAACCCGTAATGAAAGAAGAAATATTCGGTCCAATCCTTCCAATCCTAGAATATGAATCCTTAGATGAAGTGATAGACATAGTAAATGAACATGAAAAACCTTTGGCTTTATATTTCTTTTCAAATAATGAGAAAAAAATTCAAAGGATAATAAGAAATACGTCCTATGGCGGTGGGTGTATAAATGACACTATAATGCATATCGCAAATTCAAACCTTCCTTTTGGCGGTGTGGGAATGAGCGGAATAGGCAGCTATCATGGAAAGAAAAGTTTCGATACCTTTACTCACTATAAAAGTGTCCTAAGAAAAAGCACTAAAATAGATATAAATTTAAGATATCCTCCCTACGGAGATAAGCTGAAATTTATTAAAAGGGTGTTAAAGTAATTGAGAGATTTTTTATATAAAAATAGCAAAGAATACGCTATCCTTTGCTATTTTTATTATCCCATTTATTTTACTATGAAGATATTATATAAATTCTAATTTTATTTATCAATATTGATTAATCTTTTTAACCCGTCCTCCATACATAACACGAATGACAGTAACTGCTTTATCCTCTAACTTCGGAATATAGAATACAACGAAATTATCTACTACCATTTGATGTAGTCCTCTACTATGCCACGGCTCATTTTCAAATGCCCTAAATCTATCAGGCATTTCATCTAAACTTTATATAGCTTTCTCAATTCTCTCTAATTGCTTAACTGCTATTCCGGGTTCAAGCAGTGTAAATGCAATGTATTCATATATACTTCTTAAATCTGCATCTGTTTGTTCCGTTAATACTACTTTATATTTCATATCTCATAATCCTTGCGAATATCCGAAAAAGTTTTCTCTGCCGACTTTGTATTCCCTTGAACAAAATCCGCATAGCCTTCTTCAAGTTCCGCATTTAGCTCTTTCTCTGTTAAGCCGGCTGTTCCCACAGGCTTTGTTGCAGGAAGCTTAACATCAAAGGGAATTCCTCTTTGCATAACAACTTGTTTTAAAAACATATTCACTGCATTAGATACCGGAATTCCCAATTGCTTAAGAACTAACTCTGCCTGTTCCTTAAGTTTAGGTTCAATCCTTATATACAGATTTGTTGTTTTTGCCATTGCCAATCACTCCCTCCATATATTAATTATATGCTATTATATATACAAAAGCAATACATTTGCCAAAATTATAATGTATACCACAAATTCAAGTTTTCCATTTGAAGGTGTAGGAATGACAACCTTTGCTATTTTTATATTTTTTTACAAAATAATAGATATTTTCGTTCCGATTTGAATGACTGGGTATTCTTTCTCTTCTACATAAAGAGTACCCGGCAGTTTTGCTTTTGTAGAACCATCAAATTTTATTGTAATATGTCCTAAATCATCTAAATTCTTTTTTACTTTTTCTCCCACCGCTGTTATTTTATAATCCTGTTCATCAAATTTTAAGGTCATACCGGGCTTTATCTCCCTTTCGCTTTTATTCATTTCAATATTAAAACAATAATCTGCCAAAGTATCCGGTGCATTTTCACCAAAGAGTATTAATAAGTTTTCATGTTTAAACAATTCTGCATTCAAGCCAATTCCTTTTACTGTTGTTTCAAAAATTTTCATCAGTTATTCCTGTTCCTTCCTATATTATAATTATACTTTATTAGCTATACAATCCAAAACTGGCAAGCCATGCAACAATCACCCGAGGCACACCGTTTAAAAATCTCGAATATAAAACAGACGGAACACCTACTTCAACAGTTTCCGCATCAGCTTCCTCTAACCCTAAGCCAACTGGAATAAAATCACAAGCATTTTGTGTATTAATTGCAAATAAAGCTGGCAGAGCAAGTTGAGGAGGAATATTTCCCTTTCCTATTTCCACTCCTATTAAAGTACCGATAATTTGTGCAATAACTGCCCCCGGACCCAATAAAGGAGACAAAACCGGCAGAGAGCAGATTAATCCGATTATAATTAATCCAATAATATTTCCCGCTAAAGGAGTCATAATATTTGCAAACCAATTTCCGACTCCTGAACCTTCTATTATTCCGATTAGTAAAGATACAAAAGCCATGAATGGTATAACTGTAGTTAAAATTGTTTGAACCGCACTTCTTGCCGCTTGATTAAAAGTAGCTACAATTTTACCTGCTCCCATTCCTATACGGGCAATAAGACTTTTCTCAGATTTTTGTTCGGTAATCTTTTTAGTAGTATCGTACTTATATTCTCTTTTTACTTGTTTATTGCTCTTTTCAGCTTTTTCGGAAGAAGCTTCTGATTTGTCGGTTAATTCTATTTGATTTACGCCAACGGCAGACACATATATATCATCTGTAATATATTTTGCTAAAGGTCCGCTCTTCCCTGTAGGTACAATATTTACTGTCGGTATTCCTTTCTGAGGATAAATCCCACATCTTAATGTCCCTCCACAGTCAATTACAGCCAATGCGATTTCTTCATCGGGAATCGACGTCTTGAAACCATTAACTATTTCCATCCCTGATAACTCTGCCATTTTATCAACTATATCAGGTTTTTCTCCTCCTCCTGTTACATATAAAATTTTATATCTTTCTTCGGTCGGAGTAATTATAAGAGGTCCTCCAAAACCACCGCTTCCTTTTTTTATTTTTATACTTCTGTACTTTGCCATCTAAAATTCCTCCTTTTTCTTATTCAGCTGTTACTTTCGGTTGTTTGCTTAACATTATATTTTGTTGTTTACAAACATAAGCTGTTGTGAAATCTGTGACCCAGCCTCCAATAAAATTCATCAGTATCCCGACTAACATATATCTAATTGCTAAATCCATGGTGTTTAATCCTAACTTTTCTATTCCTTGAGCAATACCGAGGTAAACGAAGAGTTCTCCCGGATTAATATGAGGAAATATGCCATTGCTTGTATGGCAAAATTGTGCTAAAGATGCAAAATAGCTTGGCTTATAATACTCCGGCAAAAACCTGCCCAATGTAAAGGACATGGGGTTTCCCAGCATAAATGCAGCTAAAAAGGGTAATATTAAATATCGGGTAAACGGATTTTTTGAAGAAGCCTTTGCAATCTTTGTTACTCTTTCTTCCCCCAGGAGGCTGATTATGGTATTCATTAATACCATCAGCATTAAAACAACAGGCACTATACCTTTCATCCATCCTAAAAAGGTATTCCCTCCTGTTTCAAATAAATTCATAAATCCCTTAGCAATCTTTGCTACTGCTGCCATTATTCAACACCATCCTTTTAATTTTTTATTTTTAATAATTTTATCTTCGAGGTTAGCAGAGCAAGAGGACTTTTTGTTTCAGGTATTTTCTCTCCCCGGCTAACATGCAGATATACATCTCTTGCATTTAATATGGTTTTCTTAGTCAGATTGTTTTCTCCGCAATCAATTAAAGAATGCTCATTTATCAACTGAATATATTGTCCCGTCAGTGAGATAATAGGTTTAAACTTAGATAATACTGTAATTCCCTGCATTTTTACAGCTTCTAAAATTTCCCCGTTATCATCTGTTGCCAGCATAACAATAGTACCAACATGAAATTTTCCCGGCCTTTTTCCTATCGCTACTTTTCCTTTATTTTTCAATCTACCGTATTCTTCATTAAAATGTCGAATTTGCTTTGCCCCAAAAAACACTTGCAATAAATAGGCCGAGAGTACAAACAATCCAAATATATATATATTCACCGCAATATTCCCTCCCTTTTTAAAAGTGAAATAAATTCTTTTCCATTTGTTGTTTCTCCGATTTTCTGATGAATTTCTTTTCTTCTTGCTATTCGAAATATCAAATCATACATTTCCAGTAAAGAATTCTCAGCACCATCATCTATATTTTCGGGTATTCCTGCCAAAAATACGATTTGAATACTTTGATTTCCAACAAATAGTTGATTTTTAAATACTCCTACACTCAACACTATTTTATTAAATCCTTTATTTAACGTATGGGGAAACGCAATCCCCTGCTCAAAGATAGTGGACTGTTTTTTTTCTCTTTCCTGCCATAAATTTATAAAATTAGGATTTAACTTCTTATCTTTAATCAATCTACAAATCATAAACTTAACATTATCAAAATAACTTTTTTCTTCGTCCAGAACGGTAAATGAAAAATCAATGTAAGCAATATCAAAATTTTGTTCCTGTTCTATTTTATTCCACTCGCTAATAACCCAGTTGTTATCAAATAAATTAGCCACTTGAATTACAGGTATTCTTTTATCTATTTCTATGGGAAACGTGGTAAAAACTGCAAAAAAAATTTTAAAATTTTGTTTTGTGTAATTTTGCTCCGAAAATTGCAATATAGTCACCTCAGGTCCCAAAATTTCCTGAATCTGCTTCTTTATTAACATTGACGTGCCTTTCCCAAAATTACTTACTATCGCAATCTGTTTTTGCCTGTTTTCTCTGTCTTTATGGTATAAAATTAATTCAAAATATACGGCAAGATAACTGATTTCCGGTTGTGCCACACTTATCATTAAACGTGACTCTATAACATTCGCAGCCATCTTCGCCAATTCATAAGAAAAAGGATATTTCTTTTCAATCTCGTCATAGAACAAATTAAACGATTCTATATGAAATACAAGCCTGTTCACCATAAACATCAAATGATATTTCATTTCTTCAAATAACTGATTGTCATCTAATTCAAGCATAAAATTTGCCCTGATTTTCCTTATCATATCATTGAAAAGGTCTTTTATGCCTTTTTCATATTTCTCCATACTCTCCTTCTTTACATAAGCAGAATTTCTGATATTAACCGGGAAAATGACAAAGTCTCGATCATACGGCCCCAAGGCTATGTCATATTCTTTTTCCAAATGATAAAGAAACCTCTTTATAAAGCTTGAATTTCCTTCATAATTATTATAGTAAGGTATTTCCTTGTTTATATAAAAGCCTTTTCCTACTCTGTCTAAAGTAATACCTACAACTTTTTTCATGATAGCCGTATTATAATTGCTTAACTGGTATTCTTCTGCAATTTTGTCTATATATTCGACTGTGCTTTTCTTTAGTTTGTAATCCGCAAAATAATAATCATAAACATAATATAGCAATAACAACCGTCTGTTTAATTCGTCCCCGACAATTTTTATACCTTTGTTCGGTATTCCATATAAACTTATGCCAAAGTCTGAAATTATTTTTTTTATATTCTTCACATCTTTGTTTACCGTTCCTCTGCTTACTTCAATTCTTTCTGCCAAACTGTCCATTGTAACAAATCCCTTGGTATTTAACAAAGTTTTTAAAATAAAAGCTATTCGCTTACTTGAAGAATTAAAGTCCATATCCTTTTTCAGTTCTCCGTTCATAATTTCTTTAAACGCCGAATAATTTTCGATATACAAATAATAGCTGCCTTTTTCCCACAATATTGATGCTATTCCTTTAAGTTGATCATTCAATAATTCAATATTCTTTTTTAAAGTCTGAGAAGTTGTCTGAGTAATGTCACTTAGTTTTTCAACAGTAATATATTCCTTTACTAAAAGTGTATTTAAAATTAGATACCACTTTTTTACGAGAGACACTAACACCTTCCTCCATTCTTTAACCTCTGCTTTTCCCTCCTGCAACATTTGTAGTTATTCCTGTAATATAACTGGATCTGCCGGATAAATAATAGCATACTAAATCCGCTATCTCAGAAAGCTTTCCACTCCTCCCCAATGGTATAGTACTTGTCCTACTATAATTTTCCCTTAGTTTTTCTACGGTAATTCCTCTTGTATATGCCAAGGCAGTTTCATATTCCAAAGTACGTAAGCCGGTCTCTTCCATTATGCCGGGAGCAATCCCCACTACTCTTATATTTGATTTCCCCAGTTCTTTCGCCCAGGACCTGGTAAAACTGTTTATGGCAGCCTTTGTAGCAGCATAACAGCTTTGACCTTCTGAACCTTCAAGGCCACTTTCAGAAGACATGTTTATAATCACTCCTGAATTTTTCCTGACAAGAACTCTCGCCACAGCTTGTGCCATTAAATAGACACCTTTTTGATTAATAGTTGTCATTTTATCAAATACATCTTCAGAAAGCTCATATTTACCATAAAAATGCTTTTTATCTACTAACAGCCTTGGAATATTTATTCCCGCATTATTTACAAGGCCGTCTATTGTCCCTAAAGCCTTGAGAGTTTCTTCAACAACTTTTTCCGCATCCTTTTTTGACGATACATCTGTTTTTACAAACAACAAATTATCATGTTTTTTCCCATTATCATGAATATCTGCATTAACTACCTTTACCCCTTGCTCCAATAATTCTGTTATTATACTTTCTCCGATTCCTGAAGAGCCTCCCGTGACAATTACAACTTTTCCGGAAATCCCTAACCAGTCTGTTGACATCTTTACACCTCTCTTTCAATAGTTTTCTGTTTACATTAAAAAGTATATATCTAAATGCAGCTTAAATTAATACACTCTTTTTAAAGCAATAAGAAAATAAGGTATACTAATTAACAACTTAAAAACAAAAGGATAAAGCAAAGAACTGATTCTGATTCGTTCTTTGCTTTATCCTGAATTTCTGCCTTCAAAATATTGATAATCAAAAAGTGGCTGTAATGCAAAAGTTAGTTATCATTTAAATAACCGATGATCTGCCGTTAATCGCTATTTTTAATATCAATTCCGCCATTTCATTGGGATGCCTTTTCATCCCACCCTTCAGCCACATCTGAATGACTCCGACAGCACCGCTTGCTAAAAAATAAAATATATATTCCGCATCTTCTTTATTTAAAGAATTATCTCCGATAACGGATATAAAATGCTGCCTGCCAATAATCTTTATAATTTCCTGTTGAAATTTCATATCTCTGTTTGAATTTAGTAAAAGGTCAAAAAGTTCTGAGTTTTTCTTTATGTATTCTAAGATTTTTTCAATCATCTCCGTAGGTACAACTTTATTGTTTTTAAAATCGTATCCCTTCAAATATTGATTAATATCATCAATTACTTCATTTTCAATCTGCTGAAGCAAATCATACTGATCTACATAATGTGCATAAAAGGTCGTGCGGTTTATATCTGCATCATCACAGATTTCTTTAACAGAGATTTTTGAAATTGGTTTTTGTTTTAGAAATTTAACAAAGCTCTCCTTAATAACCATTTTGGTATATTTTACCCTCCTGTCGATCTTTTCTGCCGCCATCTAAGTCCCCCCCTTATAAAAAATTTATAAACAATTTTGTCGTTTTCTAAACATTTTTTGAAAATCTGCTGTGAAACCTACACTTATTAAACATCTGATTGTTGTATTTATTTCATGATGTTAGTATAATTTATTCATGTTGTGTTTGTTCCATGATGTTAGTATATTGCATTAATGTTTAATCGTCAACATTATGTTGTTTAAAATCGGAGGTGTAGAAATGGCATTTATTGAGTTTGAAAATGTTGAAAAAAAATATATAGTCGGTGATTTAGCGATTACAGCAGTTGATGACTGCTCTTTTTCAATAGAAAAAAATGAATTGGTTGTTATACTCGGTCCGTCGGGGGCGGGAAAAACAACGGTGTTGAATCTGCTCGGCGGGATGGATAGTCCAAGCGACGGCAATATTACAGTTGACGGAAATGAAATCCATAAATATAACAAAAAGGAACTGATAAATTACAGGCGTAATGATATTGGGTTTGTATTTCAGTTTTATAATCTTGTGGAAAATCTAACCGCACTGGAAAATGTTGAGCTTGCGTGTCAGATATGTCCTAATTCACTTGATCCCAAAACAATTTTAGAAAAGGTCGGTTTATCGGAGCGTATAAGCAACTTTCCCTCTCAGTTGTCGGGTGGAGAACAGCAGCGTGTTGCCATAGCGAGAGCGGTCGCAAAAAATCCGAAGCTTCTCTTGTGTGATGAACCTACCGGCGCACTTGACAGCGTAACAGGACAACGGATTATTGAACTTTTACAAAAAAATTGTAAAAAAATGGGCATGACTACTGTTATAATTACTCACAATACCGTAATTGCAGATGTTGCAGATAAAGTTATTAAAATCAAAAATGGAACGGTCAAAGATATTATTATAAATAAAAATCCCAAAAAAGCAGAAGAGATTGTGTGGTGATCAGTTTGTTGTATAAAAATACCCTGATTAAAATAAAAAAATCTATTGGCAGATATCTGTCATTGTTTATTATTGTTATGGTGGGTGTAGGCTTTTTCGCAGGGGTACAGGAAAGTGCGCCTGATTTAGTTGCTGTAGCCAATCATTATTATTGCGACCATAACTTAATGGATTTTAAAATCGTCAGCTCAATGGGTCTAACAGATGGTGATGTCAATGCGCTAAAAACTTTGAAAAATGTAAACACCGTTATTCCGAGTTATTCTTTGGATGTTTTGGATCAGAATAAAGCGATTCGTGTTCATGCAATTGAAAAATCAGTCAATAGGGTTCAACTTATTTCCGGACGGATGCCTAAGACTGATAATGAATGCATTGCGGATAGTAAAGCCTATAAAATCGGTGATAAAATCAGAATAACAAGTGATGTCGGCGGAAAATTAAAAAATACCGAATTTACCGTTGTTGGTACGGCAAAATCGGTACTATATTTGACAAATAATTATGGGAGTACCAATATTGGCGACGGAGAATTATCATCTTTTATTTTTATAAACAAGGATAATTTTATGTTAGACGCTTACACCGAGATCTATCTCGTTGCCGCAAGCACTAAAAACACTACTGCATATTCAAAAGATTATAATAGTGTGGCATCGCAACTTAATAATGAACTGATAAAAATTAAACCGGAAAGGGAAAATACACGGTATCAGGAAATTTATAAAAAAGCAAATCAGGAAATAAACAAAAATGAAAAAAAACTGAACGATGAAAAGGCAAAAGGTGAAAAAAAACTGGTTGATGCAAAAGCCAAGCTTGATGACAGCACACAGAAGCTGAAAGACGGAAAAAATGAACTTGCTAAAAACGAGACAGACTTACAAAAAAACATTAAAAGGCAAAATGCAGAGTTTGAATCCTCTAAAGCTAAAATTGCAAATGGCTGGAACGAAATCAATTCCGCGCTAATACAAAACGGCGTTAAAAAAGAGGAACTACCCACAAAAATCAACAAGTTGAATACTGCTATTGGATCTATGAAAACACAACTTAGTCAGCTTCCTTCCGGAAGTCAGGAATATGCCAAACTCAGTGTAACTATAGATCAATATTCCAAGTCTCGTGAAGGACTCTTGAAACTCAAAGAATCAGTTGATACATTAACAGCTCAAGAAGCAAAACTTAATAAGGGAATTGAAAACTTTAACTCCGAAATTAAAAAAGCTCAGGACAAAATCGCAAAAGGTAAAAGTGAAATAGAGGAAAATGAAAAGAAATTGAAAGACGGATATGCGGAATATAATAAGAATTTAGAAAAATTCAATACAGAAATGGCTGACGCACAGGAAAAAATTGATGATGCCAAAAAAGATTTTTCTGATATTGAAAAAACACAATGGCATATTTTTGACCGAGATGCCGCCATCGGCTACAGCGAATTAAAATCCAGTATAGATGTGATCACCTCGATCGCCGCTGTTTTTCCCTTCTTTTTCATACTGATCGGAATGCTTATGGCGTCCAATTCAATGGCTCGTATGATAGCGGAAGAGCGAAATGAACTCGGCATATTAACCTCACTCGGCTATAAAAATAGCAGTATTATTTCCACATATATCTTCTATGTTCTGTCTGCTTCGGGCTTAGGTGCAACAGTAGGATTTTTTGCGGGGTGCCGTATTATACCACCGCTTATCTACTCAAATTTTTCAAATTTTAAATCTAATTTGCCGCCCCTTATCATCCAATATGATATGATGACATTTTTGCTGATTTTGACGATTACATTAGCGCTTATGGCTTTGGTGACAATAATTTCATGCAATAAAGAATTAAAACAGAATCCTGCAGCTTTAATGCGTCCGGTTCCGCCTAAAAACGGGCAAACAATTTTTCTCGAAAAAATTGGGCCAATATGGAAACACCTTTCCTTCACATGGAAAATCACCATGAGAAACATGTTTCGATACAAAAAGAGAGCCCTTATGACCATAATAGGCGTGTCAGGTTGTACTTCTTTGTTACTTGTAGGATTTGGGCTGAAGGACAGCATGGATGGCGTTGCGGAAAAGCAGTACGGTGAAATTTTTCGTTATGATGACATGATAATTCTCAAAGATGAAACCAAAAATATCAGTAAAGATTTAGAAAATCTTTTAACAAAAGAAAAAATAGAAGAACCTCTTTTAATAAAACAGACTGCCCTAAAATGTGAATCCAATGATAAATCACTTGATGCCTTTTTGATCGTGCCGAAGAACGAAAATATTTTTTATAAATATTATAATCTAAAAAGTGCGGATACCGGAAGTAAGTTAGCTTTGAATGATAATGGCGTCGTGATTACACAAAGACTCTCCAAGGTTTTCAAAGTTAATAAGGGAGATAACATCACTGTAAAAGATGCTGATAACAATGCTTATCAGTTAACTGTTGCAGATGTGGCTGAAAACTATAATGCTGATTATATTTACATGAACAACGCTTTGTATAATAAAATTTTCGACAAACCTGTATCCTACAATGCAATTGTATCAAACCATAGAGCTGGTGAAAAAGCTTTAGCCAAACATCTAATAGACAGCGACTTGGTTTTGAATGTAGTCTTTACTAACGATATGATGCAAAATGCCCTTGGGATTAGCGAAAGCCTAAACGGTATCATTGTCTTGATTGTGGTGGTTGCTTCCCTCTTAGCAATCAGTGTGCTGTATAATTTAACATCAATCAATATAAGCGAGCGAACGCGTGAAATTGCCACTCTTAAAGTATTGGGCTTTACCGATACGGAAACAAACGGATATATTTACCGTCAGACCTTTATCCTGACTTTAATTAGTATTGGGATAGGCCTAATTGGGGGGATTTTCCTTCATCACTTCGTTATTGATATTATTGAAATAAATGCGACTGTATTTTTCAAAAAAATTGGATGGCTCAGCTTTGTACTGGCATGTCTGATTACTCTGATATTCTCTGTAATCATGCAAATCATTACTTATTTTAAGTTGCAGACAATCAACATGATTGAATCACTTAAGTCGGTAGAATAGGGGAAAATTTTATATTTACGTATAACTACATCCTAAAAAAAAGGAGTCAGCGTCTATAAATTTGACACTGACTCTTTATCTTTAAATATTCAATGCTCTCTCATCCTTTTCTTTTTCTTCTTCCTCATCAGCATTATGGCGAGCCGTAGAAAGCATAAGTTTTAATCTGTTCAGTTGGTTTACCTCACTTGCTCCCGGATCATAATCTATGGGAATAATATTTGCCTTAGGATACATCTCCCTTATAGATTTAATCATTCCCTTTCCCGTTACATGATTTGGAAGACACCCAAAAGGCTGAACGCATACAATATTCTCTACTTCGTTTTCAATTAACTCCAACATTTCAGCCGTTAAAAGCCAACCCTCTCCGGATTGATTTCCTAAAGAGATAAAATTTTTAACCAATCCTGCCAACTCCTTAATAGACATTGGTGAAGAAAATCTTTCGCTCTCATTCAATGCTTTTTTTAAATCCTTCCTATAATTTTCTATATATGATATTGCAATATCACCGAAAAATTTATTTCTTTTTCTCTGAGATAAATATTCTGCTTTGAAGGTTTCATTATAAGCACAATAAAGAATAAAATCCGTCAAATCCGGAACCACAACTTCTACTCCCTCTTTTTCCAAAACATTTACAATATCATTATTGGCGGTAGGATGATACTTAACCAGTATTTCTCCAACTATCCCTACTCTTGGTTTCTGTATATCATATATATCAATATTATCAAAATCTTCAACTATTTTCCTGATATTATTCTTATACAATTTTTTACTTCCATTCTTTAAAGATTCTTTACATCTTTGATTCCATTCCATATACAATGAATCTGCCGACCCTTTTACTTTTTCATAAGGTCTTACCCTGTATAATACTCTCATAAGGAGATCCCCGTATATTATTGCCATCACACCCTTTGATGCCATATCCATCGAATAGGTAAACCCGGGGTTTTCTTCCATGCCATAGGCATTCGCACTAATGACTGGAATATTTCCAAATCCGGCATCTTTTAAAGCTTTTCTTAAAAATCCAATATAATTTGATGCTCGGCATACTCCTCCTGTCTGAGTTATGATGACTGATGTATTATTTAAATCATATTTCCCGGATTTCAGAGCTTCTATAAATTGTCCTACAACTATTATTGAAGGATAGCAAGCATCATTATTTACATATTTTAACCCTTCTTCTATGGCACCTCTGTCTACAGACGGAAGCACTTCAAAATTATATCCACAATCTCTCATGGCTGTTTGAAGTAAATCAAAATGAATAGGGGACATTTGAGGCGAAAGTATGGTATGTCTTTCTTTCATTCCCTTAGCAAAAAGTACTCTTTTAATTGGTCCTCCTACTTTATGAGGCCTGAATCCTCTTTTATCTCTTTCCATCAGCGCTGCATTCAATGAACGGATCCTTATTTTAGCCGCTCCTAAATTATTTACTTCATCTATTTTTAATAAGGTATATATTTTTTCGTAGTTATCCAATATCTCATGTACCTGATCCGTGGTAACAGCATCAAGACCACAACCGAAAGACGTTAATTGAACTAATTCCAAGTCATCTCTTTGAGCAACAAAACTTGCTGCTCTATACAATCTTGAATGATAAGTCCACTGATCTACTACTCTTAAAGGTCTTTCAACATTACCTAAATGAGCAATTGAATCCTCTGTGAAAACAGCCATCCCTAATGATGTAATAAGATTTGGAATTCCATGGTTTATTTCCGGGTCAATATGATATGGTCTACCCGAAAGGACTATTCCCCTGATCTTATTTTTGCTTATATAATCTAAAGTTTCCTCCCCTTTCAATTGAATATCCTTTCTATAATTAGCCTGCTCTCCCCATGCTTTTTCTACAGCTTTATCTATTTCTCTGCCTCCGATTGAAAATATTTTAAATTCTTTTTCAAGTCTGTTCTTTAAACCTTCTTTGTCGTCAAAACTAATAAACGGATTCAAAAAAAGTATATCATTCTTTTTTATATTATCCATATTATGTTTTATAACCTCCGAATAGGAAGTAACAATCGGGCAATTTAAATGATTATTAGCAGTTTTATCTTCCTTTTTTTCATAAAATACGGAAGGATAAAAAATGAATTTAACTTTCTTTTCAATTAAGTCTGAAATATGCCCATGGACAAGCTTAGCAGGATAACATGCGGTTTCACTGGGAATCGTACTGATTCCTTTTTCATACATGGCTCTACTCGATGGAGCCGAAAGTACAACTTTGAAATTCAGTTCCGTAAAGAAAGTAAACCAAAAGGGATAATTTTCATATATATTCAATACCCTCGGTATTCCAACTGTACCCCTTTTTGCTTCTTCCTCATTCAAAGGTTTATAGTCAAAGGTTCTTTTATATTTATAATCATATAAGTTAGGGATATTTTTTGAAGATTTATTTAATCCCAGAGCCTTCTCACATCTATTCCCGCTAATATATCTATTTCCATTTGAAAAAGTATGAATTGACAGTAAACAATTGTTTCCGCAACCTCCACACCTTGTCATCTTAGTATTGTAATTAAAATTGTTTAGATCTTCTATTTTTAACAATGAAGTTTCTTTTCCGTCTTCATATCGTTCTTTTGCTATCAGTGCAGCTCCCAGTGCTCCCATCAATCCTGAAATATCTGGTCTCACAACTTTTCTATGGGATATCAACTCAAAACTTCTCAATATAGAATCTCCATAAAAGGTTCCCCCCTGTACAACTATTTTTTCTCCCATTTCTTGAGGGTCCCTTATTTTTATTACTTTCTGAAGAGCATTTTTTATAACAGAATAGGAAAGGCCTGCCGCAATATCTCCTATAGTTGCTCCTTCTTTTTGAGCCTGTTTAACTTTTGAGTTCATAAATACAGTACACCTTGAACCTAAGTCCACGGGATTTTCAGCTAAAAGTCCTTCATTTAAAAAATCTTCTACCTTCATATTTAAAGATTGAGCAAAAGTCTCTATAAAAGAACCGCATCCGGAAGAACATGCCTCGTTGAGAAGTACACTGTCGATAACGCCGTTTTTAATCTTCATACATTTCATATCCTGCCCACCAATATCTAATATGAAGTCTACTCCCGGAAGATAAAATTCGGCTGCCTTATAATGAGCTATAGTCTCTACTTCTCCTACGTCTATTCCAAGAGCCTCTTTTATAAGATCCTCTCCATATCCTGTAACTGCAGAATAAACAATCTTACTCTCTGCAGGAAGAACCGAATAGATCTCCTTTAATATTTGTACTACCAATTCCAAAGGTTTCCCCTGATTATTATTATAATATGAATATAATATTTTATCATTTTCATCTATTAATACAGCTTTAGTGGTAGTTGAACCTGCATCAACCCCCAGGAAACACTTCCCTCTATAAGATCTGATATCACCTCTTAAAAGTTTTTTAGTTTCGTGATCTTTCCTGAACTTTTCCAACTCATCCCTGTTATTAAATAAAGGCTGTATTTTCTTTATACTCATATCTATAGGTCTGTCGAAATTTATTAGCTTGTCTATAAATTTTTTAAAGCTTATGGGTATCTCCTCAATAGATTCTATTGCTGCTCCTAAAGCAACAAATAGCTGTGAATTCCGGGGAACTATTATTTCATCATCTTTGAGCCTTAAGGTTTCAATATACCTTTTTCTGAGCTCGGACAAAAAATGAAGAGGTCCTCCGAGAAATGCTATTCTTCCAGTAATTGGTCTGCCGCAGGCTAATGTTGAAATTGTCTGATTGACTACGGACTGAAATACGGAAACAGCTATATCATTTTTTGATGCTCCCTGATTTATAAGGGCTTGTATATCTGTTTTAGCAAATACTCCACATCTGGAAGCTATAGGATATATATGCTCATAATTCTTTGCCAATTCATTCAATCCTTCTGCGTCTGTCTGAAGAAGAGATGACATCTGATCGATAAAAGCACCGGTTCCTCCTGCACATATGCTGTTCATTCTTTGCTCTACATTTCCTCTAAAATAGGTAATTTTAGCATCTTCTCCTCCAAGTTCAATCGCTACATCTGTCTTTGGAATAAATTTTCTGATTGCAGTAGTTGAAGCTACTACTTCTTGAACAAATGGAACATCAAGCCATTTATTAACGGAAAGTCCTCCCGAGCCTGTAACCATAACGGTTATATTTTCATCTTTAAACTTTTTATATGCTCCGAGGATAAGATTTTTTACACTACTTTTAATATCAGAAAAATGTCTCTTGTAATCACAAAAAAGAATTTCCAACTTTTCATTTAATACAACTAATTTTACGGTGGTTGAACCAATATCAATACCTAAATGTAATTTTTTCATACTATTGCAGTTCTCTGCTGCTTTTCCTCCTTTATATAATTTATACAAAAGACTATATACTTATATCTATTAGCAATATTATAATTTATACCCAACTGTCTCTATATAAATTATAACATAACAAAAATACTAAACAAACACTTCAATTAATGAAAAAAGTTTCTATTAAAACATTATAAATTAAGGATGCCTTTTTTGAAACCCATTTAACGGAAAGTTTATATTAAGGAATAATTTGACTTTCCTATGAATTATAGAAAAAAGTTCTTCATAAGTTATAAAATAAAACTGATACCTAATGAGGATAGGTATCAGTTTCATTTACCTTTTCATTTAGAAGGTACACAGATTTTCATTCCTACTGTAAAATCACTTGGTGCAAGATTTGGATTAGCTAACATTAAATCTGATATACTAATTTTAAATTTCATTGCAAGATGAGCCACTACCAATTTCTCCTGCGGAGCATCATGAGATGTAATCAAATAAGGATTTGTGCCAGAAGGACAAATTCCAGATTTATGAGGAGGAATACATAATTTCTGTCCTGCAACTATTTTATGCGGATCAAAATTAGGATTCACAGAAATCAGATCATTAACGGATATATTAAATTTTATCAGTATACTTCCAAGGTTATCCCCTTCCATTATCGTATATAATGTCCCTCCAGGACATGACGGTTGTGGAGGAGTCGGTGCCGGCATACATGGTATACATATTACTTGCCCTATCTGTAGATTGTTCGGATCTATACCTGGGTTTGCTTTCAATATGTCGTCCACGCTTACATTATATCTGTTAGCCAAATTATATATTGTGTCTCCCGCTTTTATTGTATATAACATTCCTCCTGGACATGACGGCTGAGGAGGAGTCGCTGCCGGTATACATATTACCTGCCCTATCTGTAGATTGTTCGGATCTATACCTGGATTGGCTCTTAATATGTCGTCCACGCTTACATTATATCTGTTAGCCAAATTATATATTGTGTCTCCCGCTTTTATTGTATATAACATTCCTCCTGGACATGACGGCTGAGGAGGAGTCGCTGCCGGTATACATATTACCTGCCCTATCTGTAGATTATTCGGATCTATACCTGGATTGGCCTTCAATATATCATTTACGCTTACATTGTATCTGTTAGCCAAATTGTATATTGTATCTCCTGCTCTTATTGTATATAATGTTCCTCCAGGGCATCTGGGTGCCGGTATACATATTACCTGCCCTATCTGTAGATTGTTCGGATCTATACCTGGA
>ENA-UOOE01000559-UOOE01000559.1-fermentation-metagenome-genome-assembly--contig:-NODE-559-length-36064-cov-41.607931_pt1 | contig 36064 bp, 34 predicted proteins | sample MGYA00245776_ERZ724021 | MGnify/ENA primary metagenome ERZ724021 (study PRJEB28704, sample SAMN03018321) | fermentation metagenome | biome: anthropogenic terrestrial biome; feature: soil; material... | reverse complement strand
GCTATGCTGGGGTATTTGTCATGAATAAAATCAATGATCTGTTCAGCCGTTGGATGATTACGTAACGTGTAAATCGCTTCGAGTACCCCGATTCGTTGGGGAGTTACTTTCAGATCTTTCTCTTTTATGAGCTCCTGAATGTGTTTAATATCTACATGCATCTTAATCCTAATAAAGAATCATTCTTACATAAAACAAATTCTCGGAGGAATTGTTCACGTAAGATAATTTTTTTTGCCTGTTTTGGATTAGAACATCCGAAATCAGTACGGTTACGACGTTTTAAGATTGTTTTCTTTTGTCTTTTTGTATCGGGGTATGCTGAATTTCCGGGACTTCATCCGGGTGGTGACACGTGGTTGTGCCGTTGAGCCTGAAATGTACTCGTGTCGGTACATATTGAAGAAGAGCACAAACAGGGAGAGCAGCAGGGGGCCGAAAATAACGCCCCAGAACCCGAACATGGGAATTCCGATCAATACTCCGAAAATGGTTATCAACGGATGAATATCGGCCAATACCTTTTGAAGCAGAAAACGCGCAACATTGTCAACACCGCCAATAATAATGAATCCGTATGCAGTCATTCCGATACCGCTCCCGATATCACCTGCAAGCCATAAACTTAGTGCAATGGGAACCCACACGATAGCTGTTCCCAGGATTGGGATAATGGAGGTAAATCCCGTTAGAATAGCGTACAACAGGGCGCTATCCACCCCAAAAAACATATATCCCAAGTAAGCAAAGACGCCCTGAATAATAGCCAGCAAAGGTATTCCGATAGCATTAGCCTGAATGATCATCTTGGTTTCTTCACCCAGGATTTGTTTGTTTTCTTCTTTAAAGGGCAAAATTTCCTTGACCATCTTCTCAAAGCTTTCGTAGTTATAGAGCATATAGAAAAGGATGAAAAGTGCAAAAAGGGAATTAATCATTAATGAGTAGATACTTGCACCGAGCGATTGCAATATGTTTCCACCCAGTTTGGGCAGGCTGGACAAGTTTTCGGGGGTGAACAAATCGAAATCAAGCCGCTCTTCAATCATCTTAACGAAGTTGTTGAAGTTCTCTATTATGGCTTTGGGGTCAATAGAAATTCCCGATACGGTATCGATCACCAAAAAGGCGATGCCTGTAAGTGGCCCTAAAAACAACAATAGGGCTTCCAGGGTCAGGAGGGTGGCCGCAAACCCTTTTTTTATCTTCTTTTTTTCTACCAGGTAGGTCATCTGTCCTTTTAAAAGCACATAAAGCGTGGCAGCTCCTAAAAAACCGCTCAGGTAAAGGCGAAGTTCTTTGAAAAGGATCAGTCCGAGCAGGATCAGAAACCCAATGAGTATGTATTTGTATTCTTTCTTTTTATAAGGGAGATTATTCTCGATCATGTATTTTTAGTGATTAAAAAAATTCAACTTAAAGAAAAAAGTCTTCCGGTTCGGCAAAACCGCCTTCGATAAGTGCATTTTTAGCAGCATCGTAATCCGAAGCCTTTACCTGCATCTCGATATCCCCAATGCTATAGGCCAGCCGGCTAGCTGTTAAATTTTTCATAAATACTTCAATACCTTTCATTTCCATGAATGTTTGAACGATGGATACATCGGCAGGGAAAGCAAATGTTTTGACGGTAATAAACTCTTCTTCCATAAAGCTGGTATTTGTTTAGTAGACTTCAAAAATAGTTTATTTTTTGATGATAAGGGTCAAAAACTCCATTTTTTGATGTAATTTTGATTTTATTATAATTTTATACGTTATGAAGAGAAAGATTGCACTAATAACCGGTGCCACATCGGGGATAGGCGAAGCTACGACCTGGAGATTAGCCGAAAATGGCTATGACGTTATCATCACCGGACGCAGAAACGAGAGATTAAAAGATGTAAAAGAAAAACTTCAAAAAGCGGGGACCCGTGTGTTGGCCCTTTGTTTTGATGTTCGTGTTGAATTTGAAGTAAAATCGGCAATTGAAAATTTGCCGGATGACTGGAGAAAAATCGATGTATTGGTCAACAATGCGGGACTGGCAGCTGGATTAAGTACCCTGCAGGAAGGAGATACCGGTGACTGGAATCGAATGATCGACACCAACGTTAAGGGACTGCTCTACATGACCCGCTACGTTTCTCCCCTGATGATAAAACAGGAGAAAGGGCACATCATCAACATCGGATCGATTGCAGGAAAAGAAGTCTATCCTAATGGAAATGTCTATTGTGCTACCAAGCATGCAGTGGATGCGCTGACAAAAGGGATGCGGATAGATATGCTGAAGCACAACATAAAGGTTACCCAGGTTTGTCCCGGTGCGGTTGAAACGGAATTTTCCATCGTTCGTTTTCACGGGGATGAAGAACGTGCCGCCAAAGTATATGATGGGTTTGATAACCTTTTAGCCGATGATATTGCCGATTGTATTCTATTTGCCGTTTCCCGCCCGGCGCATGTAAACATCAACGATATGATTGTGATGCCAACCGCGCAGGCAACAGCATCGTTATTTTATAAAAAATAGGTGGTTCAATGGCTTGAAAGCTCAAAAATAATTTTATCCCCTTCGGTAATTTGTTTTTGGGCACAATATCCGGCGTTTACTTCCACCACGTACAATGCCGGCCGGGTGGATGCATAGTTCCATTCTTTTAAGGGAGCGGTGTTTGTATGAATGGTAATGATTTCATTATCGGCGTTGACGAAAAGCATATCCAGGGGAATATAGGTGTTTTTCATCCAGAAACCCTGAATTTCCTCCTCATCGAAAACAAACAACATCCCGGCATCGGCGGGAAGGGACTTCCGGTACATCAATCCACGTGCCCGGCGCTGGTTGTTGTCCGCTACTTCAATATCGATAACCGAGAGGGTGTCGTTGTTTTGCGCCGACAAAAACGCTAGCGTTCCTTGTTTGTTGAAGGAAATTTCAAAAGCGCCACCGTCCGTTATTTTCGTGTCTTCTTCTTGTGTCAAAAAAAACAAGGTGGCTGCAACGGCTACCACAGCTATGAACCCAATAATAAGCAATTTTTTTGATTTCATGCGATACTATTTTTTTATCAGCGTCGTGTGGATCAAATTTAGGACCAAGAACGCAAGTACTACCCCCAAAAGTATAAAAAATTATGCGAAAAACCGGTTAATTCTTGAAAAATACAATACATGGACAATGTGCAGATTAACATAAGAAGGCTTGTCCTGATATTAATGATGCACGATTTCACCACATCGTCGTGTGTGAGTTCCCGGTAGTTTTTTCCGATATACGGCTTTTCCACCCGTTTCCCGTCGTATGTGTTCGAGCCACCGAAACGGCAATTCAGGATGCCTGCCAGCGCCGATTCGGGATAACCCGAGTTGGGACTGGAATGCCGGCTCGCATATTTGTGGACAAAGTGAAACCCGCGGGATGACGGCGGGAAGGAAATCATCAAAAATGCCGTAAGCCTTGCGGGGACATAGTTCGCACCGTCATCAAGTATATGTGCGGCGAACCATCCGAAATCGTTGTACCGGTCGTTCTTATAGCCAATCATCGAATCCAGGGTGTTTATCATTTTGTATGCCATCATCAGCGGAATACCTCCGAGGGCATAGAAAAACAGCGGTGCAACCACACCGTCGCTCAGATTCTCAGCCAGTGTTTCGAGTGTGGCGGTACGGATCTGTTGGAACGAGAGCTGCGATGTGTCCCTCCCTACAATCCGGCTCAATTGCCGGCGAGCGGCGGACAAATCGTTTTTTTGAACCCGGCGTTCCACTTTCCAGGCCTCCTCAATCAGGCTCCGGTTACCGAGGGCGTAAAAAAAGAACACGGTGTTTATGACGACTTTTACCGCAGGAAAATCGTGCAACGCGAGCTGAATGCCGTATAAAAACCCGAAAACGAGTAAAACAAGTATCGATGCAACCGCAATGCCTTTTGTCCTTCTCCGCTTGCCTTTGTTGAATTTTAGCTCGCAGAAAGAAATCATTTTTCCGAACAACCGGATGGGATGGGGAAGCCGGGCAGGGTCGCCCAACAGGGCGTCGAGCAGAAAACCACCCGCGAGCGGGATCAGGAAACCGGAATGTGTTGTGATAAAATCGTGAATCATGCTGTTATTTTGAAGAAATCGCGGAGGGCATCCGTCAGGCGGTCATTTGCCGTTTTTTCCTGTACGGACAACCGGAAATGACAGGGTGACAGCCCGCGAAAATTACTGGCGTCGCGGATCAGGATACCATGCTTCTCGAGAAGATAGGATTTTAATTTCGAAGCCGTACCGCTTTTCAGCCGAATCAAAAAAAAATGACACGGCGACGGCGTTACTTCAAGATGTGAAAGTGTGGCGAGTTGCTGTTGGAACTGTTGCGATTCACGGCATAATATGCCGGCATCGGGTAGTAAACGGCTGTAATTTTCCATTACAAAACTTCCTGCTTCCTGTGCCAGCGTATTAACAGTCCAGGGGATACGTAGGGGTTGGAGCCGATTTATGATATTTTTTTCGGCGACAATATAGCCCAAGCGTAAACCGGGAATAGCGAAAGTCTTTGTGAGCGAATGCACCGAAATCAGGTTCGGATAATTTGCGTGTAACGGTATAACCGGCTGGCATTGCGTGCACAATTCACCGTAAGCGTTATCGATGATGAAGTAAGAGTCCGGATTATTGAGACAGAGGTTTTCTATAGTTTCAGATGAAACGATTGAGCCGTCGGGGTTGTTGGGGAAGGCGAACCAAACGGTCTCGTTACTGGTGAAATTGATGCTTCCACACAATTCGCTCACCGGCATAAACGACAGGGTATGCCCGTACAGGGTACAGGCATCCTCGTACTCCGCAAAAGCGGGATAGGTTATCGTGCTGTGCTTCCCGGCAAACAGGTGTGCCAGAAGATAAAACGCTTCTGCCGATCCGTTGGTAACCAGCACGTTTTCCGGAGACAGGTTGTGGTGCTCAGCAATCTCGTGTGTGAGCGCGCGCGCATTTGGATCGGGATAATCACTGATCAGGTGCAGGCAACCCGACAAATGCGCCACAATTTGAACCGAAGCATTCCGGTAAGGGATGTTTGAACTAAAATCGGCGGTTATCTTTTCGCTGTAGTCGTACAGGTCGTTTCCGTGGCCGTAGAGCATAATCTTATGTTTTCAAGCATTTATAGATGTATTCCATATCCACGTTTTCCCGGATCAGATCCGCCAGCTGGTTGTACCCCTGTTCTTTTCGGGCCTTGTAGTCGATGGTGGATGTGAACCCGGGAATTAGTTGCCGCAATGCATGATTGATAACCGAAGCATTGTCGAAAATGCCGTGGATGTATGTTCCCCACGTACGGGCATTCAGGCAATAGCCGTCAAATTCACCGTTGTTCATGCGACAAAGCGGACGGATGGAAGGAGTATGTCCGGCATGAACTTCATATCCATTGCCCGACGCATTGCCTTGAACAAAAGAAAACGTGCATTGCCGCGTTTTCTTTCCGCTTGCCAGCGTGGTGGTTACGGGCAGAATTCCGAGCCCGGGCAGAGAGGGTACATTCCCTTCCACACCGTTAGGGTCGTTCACCTCTATCCCCATCATCTGATATCCTCCACAAATACCGTAAACAGGTTTCCGGGCGTTGTGGTGTGCGAGAATAACTTCTTCCAGGCCTTTTTCGCGTAATGCTTTCAGATCGGAAAGTGTGTTCTTCGAACCGGGAATAATAATGATATCTGCTCTAGCCAGCGTTTCGGGACAGCCAGTATAATAAAGGTTCACCCCCGGTGTCTGTTCCAGCATGTTGAAATCGGTAAAATTCGATAAATGTTTGAGCAACACTACCCCGATATTGATTTTCCCGTGTTCGTGACTCTTCTTCTTCTGTTCAATAACCACACCGTCTTCCTGTTCAATGAACAATCCCTGAAAATACGGCACAATTCCTACTACGGGTTTTGCCGTAAGTTTCTCCAATATCTTCTTACCCTCTTCAAATAACTTTAAATCGCCCCGGAACTTATTGATAACAATGCCTTTTATCGCATCCCGTTCGGCTTGCGGCAAGAGCTGCAAGGTGCCGTAAACACTCGCAAAAACGCCGCCGCGGTCAATGTCTGCGACCAGAAACGTGGCGGCCTGGGTATGCAACGCTACACGCATGTTGACGATGTCCTTGTCCCACAGGTTGACTTCCGAAATGCTGCCCGCACCTTCAATCACAATGGGATTGTATTGTCCGGCAAGGCGGTTGAAAGAGTGCATTACTTCGTTAAAAAGAGTGTCGCGCCCGGCCTCGTTGAAATATTCCGATGCTGTCTTGTTGCCGGCGGGTTTACCGTTTAATACCACCTGCGATGTGAGGTCGTCGTTGGGTTTAAGCAGTATAGGATTCATTTCCACGAGGCAGCCGATTCCACAGGCCTCGGCTTGTACCGCTTGTGCACGGCCGATTTCGAGGTTATCTGCGGTGACATAACTGTTGAGTGACATGTTTTGCGCTTTGAACGGCGCGGGACTATAACCGTCTTGCAGGAAGATACGGCAGAAACCGGTGTTGATGACCGACTTTCCGACATCGGATCCGGTGCCGACAAACATTAAGGGACGGAGTTTTTGCATCTGTTTTCTACTTCTTTTGTTTTTCCAGGATGATTATCTCACCGTATGCGATTTTCCGGTCAAATGCTTCGTTTACCGTATAACCCTCCAGCAGGATAAGGAATGCCCGGATGATTCCGGCGTGGGTGACAATCAGAATATTTCCACCGGTTTTCGGAAGCGAATCGATAAACCGGCGTACACGTTCGAGCATCATGCGGAACGATTCACCGTGGGGACAGGATGTGTTCACGTAATCGTCAAACCATTCCTTTCCTTTATCCTGCGCATAAATATCGTCCCACGGCTGGCGTTCCCATTTTCCGAAATCAAATTCCCTGATTCTTCCGTCGACAATCACGTTGCCGGAAAACTCCCTGGCCAGCATTACACATCTTTTCAACGGGCTGCTGTAGACTCTTGCAAGCCGGATACCTTCCAGTTCCGATTGTATGGCGGACAACTCTTCGGGAAAAGTATAGGCCAAGGCTACATCGGAATTTCCGTAGCAAATTCCTGGGGGCATATTTACGCGGGTATGTCTTACCAAATAAAGTTTCATCGGTTAAATTAAGGAAATCAGTGCTGTGTAAACAAGGTAGAATGCAATTTCACAAAATTGTTGTAGTGTCCCCAGGACATCTCCCGTGAATCCGCCGATTTTCTTCTCCACGTAGTGTTTCAGCGCGAAGAGGATAATTGCGTAGACAATGGCTGTAACGGCACTTACAAGCGGAGGAATAAAGACCAGCGGCAGCACCCCGAAAACGAACGCCGTAACCACTGTCGTTCGCGATAAAGACAGGCGGGAATGCGCTGATTTGCTGTTTTCTGTGCGGGCATAGCTAGACGATTTCATCAGGGCCACCGCCACAAAACGGCTGGAAGTGTGCGCGGCGATCAGCACCAGCGGAACTTTTTCAGGGGTGATGGATGTCAGCAACGAAAACTTAGCCAGGAGTAGCAGCACGAGCGAAATAACGCCGTAGGCGCCCACGTGGCTATCCTTCATAATTTCCAGGATACGTTCCCGGGTGTAGGCTCCGCCAAATCCGTCAAAAAAGTCGGAAACACCATCTTCATGCAGGGCGCCGGTTACGGCTATCATAGAAATAAGGGCTGCCGTGACCGAGACTCCCTGTGAAAAAACGAGCATGAACAGCATAAATACAGATGCGCCGACAATCCCAACCACACTGCCTACCAGCGGAAAATAACGGATCGATTGCGCCAGGTTTTCTTCACTGTAGTCGATTTTTCCTGCCGGGATGCGGCTGTAGAACTGCAGCGCGTGAAAGAAGAGGTTGAGTTGCTGTTTCATTGTTCCGGCTTACCTGTTTTTCTCTACGTCAAACACAGCGGCATCTTCAAAGCTTGCCATTTCGTTCAAAAAAAGTAATGCCGACTGCAGAACAGGATAAGCCAGCGCTACTCCCGTGCCTTCTCCCAGGCGAAGGTCGAGATGCAATACAGGGTCTCCCTTCATGTATTCTACCATAGCCTTGTGCCCGTGTTCGTTGGATGCATGGCTGAATATCACGTTGTCGAGTACATCGGGCTGCATCTCGTACGCGGTTAAAAATCCAGAGGATGCGATAAATCCATCGGCAATAATAAGCATGTTCAACCGTTTGGCCTCCAATACACCGCCGCAGATCATGGCTATTTCCAATCCTCCGAAAACAGCGAGGGTTTCAAGCGGCGTTCTTGGATTATATTTTGCGGTTACTTGTCTCAGCACATTGTATTTGTGCCGTACCCCTTCTTCGTTTAATCCCGCACCTCGTCCCACACATTCGTCGAGCGGGATACCTGCAAATTTGTGTAACAACAGTGATGCCGGTGACGTATTTCCGATACCCATTTCCCCAAAACCGATGATGTTGCAGCCGCGTTCAAACTCCTGGCGTACACATTCGGCGCCTTTATCCATTGCCTGCCGGCAGAGTTCGATGCTCATGGCCGGCTCGTGTATCATGTTTTTTGTGCCGCGGGCCAGCTTGCGGTTTTCCACGTTACACCCCGCGGGAAAATCGTAATCTACGCCGGCATCGATTACACGCAGGCGGATGTTGTGTTGCCGGGAAAATACGTTGATGCCCGCACCGCCGCGTAGGAAATTCATGACCATTTGCCAGGTAATTTCTCTGGGACAAGGGCTTACTCCTTCGTCGACAATGCCGTGGTCGGCTGCGAAAACAAGAATAGCCGGATTCTTCAACTCCGGAGTGAGGGTGTTCTGGACGGTGCCAATTTTCAGGGCGAGTTTTTCGAGTTTTCCCAGGGAGCCCAGTGGTTTGGTACGGTTGTTTATTTTTCTTTGTAATTCTTCCTGTATCATAATTGTTTGATTTATCATTTTATTTGTACGGGGATGCCCGAAACCATAAAAAACACTTCATCCGCAGTCCTGGCTATGTGTTGGTTTACCCAACCCTGCAGATCGGTAAAGTGGCGGGCGGTTTCACCGGGAGCGTGCAGGCTCATGCCTATCTCGTTGCTTACCGCGATAAGCGTGAAATCCTGGTTGATGAATCTATCCCATTCGGCTTTTGCTTCTTCCAATGAGGTCTCCAGGTTGAACCCGTTATCGTGAAAGATGTTGGTGAGCCACAGCGTCACGCAATCCACCAGCACGGTTTTACCGTTGAAATCGTGACGACTCAACAGTTTTTCTTCTTCGACGGTAGTCCAGGTTTCGCCTCTGTCGGCCTGGTGCCTCTGGATGCGTTTTTCGAAGTCCTCATCCCAGTGCCGGGCGGTAGCCAGATATAGCGGATTGGTAGCGTATTTTTCTGCCAATCGTTGTGCGAATGAACTTTTACCCGAACGTTGTCCGCCTGTTATGAAAATTATTTTTCGCATGGTTGTTTTTGCTTTATGGCGGAGCAGACATCTTTTTTGTATATCCATTCCACCGTATCGCCTGGATTTACAGGGTATCGAAAAGCGAGTTTATGTGTACTTTCGTTATTCACGGTATAGTACCACGCTTTTTTACCGGCAACGGTACTTATTCCGTTGATGGTAGATACAAAAATATAATCTTTTACCGGATGTGTTGTTACATTGGCGCAACTTTGTACGGCCAGCATGGCCGTCATTCCTTCCTGCCAATTTACCTGAAAGGCTTGGGAAAGCTTTTCTTCTCCGTAATTTATGGTTACGGTAACTTTTTCCTGGGCTTGTAGAGTTAAGACAAGCAGGCTTGTTGTCAGTAAAGAAATAATTTTTAGTTTCATGATGCTTTTATTTAAAAGAAATAAGATACATGACCCATAATGTTCCGTCCCGGCATGTTGTATCCGTCTTTCTCGGTGTAGTTTTCATCGAAAAGGTTGGAAACGGAGATGCCGATACGGGCTTTGGGGGTAAGATTGTAGAAAGCCGAATAATCGAAAATAAGATGATCTGAAAATTGTAATATCTTGTCGGTTTCTTTGTAACCCCCTTTTGTATAGTAGTTTTCTTTCGTAATCAGAGGTCTTGCTCTCGAAAAACCGTCTCTTTCCAACAGACGCCCTTTATATCTTGCATGCAGGCGGGTGGTAAAACCTTTGCGGTTGTCGTAGGAGATTCCGAAATTACCGTTGGCTTTATTCACAAACAAGAGGTCTTTCACTTTCTCGGTTGCGAATTCTGTAAATGTATTGTTGAACATGTAGGTTAATCCTCCGTATATTTCCACTTTGTTGTTCCACCCAACCAGTTGTCCTATATTTATCGAACCTATAAACTCCAATCCGCTCATTGATGCCGATTTCGCATTTTCATAATGAGTGGAATCTGCTTCATTGCCCATACCGGATGTTCTTCGTGTTACAATTTTATTTTTGTGGGTTGTGTTGAAATAGGTTAGGTCAAAATAAAATGTATCCCGATAATACCCCATTCCTCCTTCGTAAGTGATTGACGTTTCGGGTTTCAAGTCTGCATTTCCCACATAGGCCATCCTGAATGGCCACTCGCCAACCATGGTATTTACCTCATAAAAGCCCGATGTGGCAAATGCGTCGGGAATACTGAATGCTTTTCCCACACTTGCATGGACGTTGAACCCTTTAGACAGGTTGTATTTTAGTCCCAGAGATGGAATCAGATAAAAATAATTGTCCGAGGTGCTCTTATTACTCAGGCTATCGTGTTTGAAGATTTTATACCGGATATAGTTTGCTCTTAATCCTCCATTTATGGATAAGTCTCCCAACTTGTAATTTGTTTGAACAAAAGCCGATAACCGTTGATTTCTGTTGTTTGGCTTATAGGGGCTTGCTTCATTTCCTTTTTTTGATTGGCGGGTAGATTGATAATCCAGCACATCATAGTCCATGCCTGCCAACAGGGTTATATGATTGAGATAATACGTATTGTTTGTTCTCACACCATATTCGCTCACATCATCCTTAAAAGAGATGAAATTGGTTTTGTCGCTTGCCGCTGTTTCGTAATTCCAGTTTTTTTCGTTGGAATAGTAAGGTGCAATGATTAATTTGTTGTTTTCAGACGTGTGTGATATTTCGCTGAACAGATTGAGTCTGCCGATATCTTTTTTGGATGCAATCTGAGTGAAGTAATTTCCGGGTGTTTCCACATCCGAAGCCAGGTTGTAGAACGACGATACAGACACGTTCCATTGGTTGTTCACGGAATAGTTTAGTTTTCCAAAGAGTTGAGACATCTGAAACGTGGTGTTCGGATACACATCGTCATATGATTTTTCGTCGAGGATGAGCTTCTCCGTTTTGGATATTTTCAACAAATTTTTTCCGCCTATGCGGTAATCTTTTTGCTGTATCTGGTTCGAAAAACCCACGACGACTCCAACTCTGTCAGAAAGCATGCCCGCCGCATTGGCATCGAACGAAGTTGTGCCAAAACTTCCGCCTTTGAGCGAAACTTCCCCGGTTTTTTGTAACGTTGCTTTTTTTGTGATGATGTTTATTACGCCTCCCATGGCATCGGTTCCGTAGAGAACCGAATAGGGGCCTTTGATCACTTCGATACGTTCAATAACCGATGTGGGTAAGGTTGTTAAATTGCTTGTCCCGGATGGTAATCCGTCAATCATTACAAGGGTATAGCTGCGTGCGTGAGCTGTAGGTGAAAATCCCCTCATACCCACGGTGGCTGACGCACCGGGATATTGAATCATGTCAAGATTTGTTGCTCTCTTTAGAAGCTCAGCTGCATTTTCGGCAGGAATAGACAGGATTTTGTCTTTGTCAATAATTTCCACTTTTTGTGGAATACCTTTAAGTGGCAAGTTCATTCGTGTTGCCGTAACAACAACCTCGTCGAGATCGTAATCCTTAACGGTCTCCTGGGCTTGTAGCATCCCTGTAAAAGCAAGCAGGGCCGCAACTCCCGATAAAATTTTTTTGTACATAAATAAAAAAATTTACAGTTAAACAATTAATAATTTGTGTAACCATAAACTTTCGAGAAGGAAAAGGGAATGGCAGGCATGCCATAACCTGATTGGGTCTTGTAGAAAACACCTTGCTTTTATCCCCGAAAGCGTATGATAGATGATGGCTTTCGGACAGGTCTTCCGGCTCGTTTCTGTTTTCTGATGCCTTCCCATCCCGGACAACGGAACAGTGACAATACAATTCAGAAAACATTTTGAAACATACGGCTGCGGGTACAGCTTTGGATTCTTCCGCTTGAGGCGGGATTACCAAATTCCATGATGTCTAAAAGCGGGTACAAAGGTAACGTTTTATTTTAATTTCAGAAAGAAAACCCTTTTTATTAAATAGAAAACCTGGTGGTTCAGGCCTTATGGTCTGTTTAGCTCTCTTAATCTTCGTTCCGAGACAGGAAAGACCACCGGTTTTCCCGATACGGGATTTATTTTTACAACCACAACGGTATCGTAAACATGCTCGATGTTCTCGTATGTAAGAACATTTTCGGGACTCCCTTTCCTGTGGATTCTACCGTTTTTCATCATGATGAGGTAATCGCAGTATTCGGCAGCCAATGTTAAGTCATGCACAATCATGATCACGGATAATTTCAGCTCATCGTTAAGTTTTTGCATCAGGTTCATGAACTTCACCTGGTGGGTGATGTCGAGGTGCGACGTGGGTTCATCCAGCAGTAAAAGCGCCGGATTCTGGCAGAGTGCCGAAGCAATGCTTGCCATTTGTTGTTCTCCTCCGCTCAGTTCAGCCATGGATTTGTCGCGAAGCCGGTACGTATTGGTCAACTGCATGTAGTGATGTGCAATATCTATATCTTCGGCCTTGTCGAAAAACTGAAACGGTTTCCTGTAGGGCATTCTTCCCATCAATACGTATTCTTCGACCGTGATGTGGGTTGTTTCCGTAAATTGCGATACAATAGCGATTTTCTGTGCTTTTTCGCGGAGTGTCAACAGCGATAAATCCCTGTCTTCGAACAGAACAGATCCGGAGCGTACGGGAAGGTCGCCGGAGATACCGCGGAAAAGTGTGGTTTTCCCCGATCCGTTAGGGCCAATGATGCCGGTAAAGGTGCCTTCAATTAAAGAAAAGCTGATACCGTTTATAGAAAAGCCATTCTTGTAGCCGCACGAAAAATCATTCAAAGTGAGTAATTCTTTCATATTCGCAGCAGTTTAGAGCGTTTTTGAGAACGGCTTAGTAAAACAATAAATACCACTCCACCCACAATTCCTGTAATTACGCCGATAGGTAATTCGTTAGGAGAAATGATGGTCCGGGCAATAATATCACACAATATTAAAAAAATACTTCCGCTTAAAAAAGAGGAAACCAGCATAATGCGATAATCCGAACCTACAAACAGGCGGACAATGTGAGGAATAACCAATCCAACAAATCCAATAACTCCTCCAACGGCGATACAGGCACCGGTGAGGACAGAGGTAATAACAAATAAAATACGAATAGTGGCATTGGAATTAATGCCTAAATGGCGGGCTTTTTCCTCCCCCAGGCGTAGCGCATTGAGTGGCATCACAAACAGATAAGAAATAAGCAGGCAAACGATTGACAAGACAACCATGGCTCCGATCATGGCGGTATTGGATTCGTTGAGCGATCCCATAATCCAGAAGACAATGCCGTGGATGTTTTCTGTCGCTGTGATGGACATTAAAAACATCATCAACGAGGACGAGATAAAACTGATCATTACACCGATAAGGAGCATCCTGTTCACACTCAGTGCACCCTTTTTCAAACTTAATGTATAAACCAGAAATATGGTTGTAAATGCACCGATAAATCCGGCAAGCGGCAAAAGTAGGATGTTAAGCAAGTGTAATCCTGCCACGATGGCAAACGTAACACCCAGGGATGCTCCCCCCGATATGCCCAGTGTGTAGGGCTCCACCAGGGGATTGCGGTAAATTCCTTGTAATATGGCGCCGGCCAGGCTCAGGCTCCCGCCTATGGCAAAGCCAAGCAATGTGCGCGGAATACGAATGTAAAACAACACGCCGTACTCCATGCTCTCCTTATCGGCGAGAATTTGCGGAATTTTTTTATAGGGTATGGGGATTTCGCCAATGCTTAGCGATAGGATTATGACAACAGATAATGCTACCAAAAACAGAAGAACGTAGATGAACCAAATGAGTTTTTTAGACATATTCTTGCTATTACAATTCTCAAATCATCAATACTCTATTCCTTCGCGGCTAAAAACGCCTTTATCGTAGGGATGTTTTATTTTCCGGATGAAACTCACGTAATCGGCCAGATCCATAACATTCGGAGTGGCTCCTCTTCCCGTTAGGATGAGTTCCGTATGAGGAGGCTTGTTTTTTATAAAATCAATTAAGGTGTTTTCTTCCAGGTAATTATCCCTGACGGAGATAAGTATTTCGTCGAGAATAAGCATGTCTGTCTGATCGTTTTTCAGCATCCGGTTAAGGGTGTCGATTGCTTCGGAAACCTCGCGCTTGATTGCGTTTTCGTCAATACTTCTATCCAGGTGCGGATGTCCTTTTGCAAAGGTGAATACCTGAGCGCCAAGCTTCTTCAGGCCATCAATTTCGGTATATCCGTATTTTTCAGGCTTTTTGTGAAAAGAGCAGTAAACCACCTTTAATCCGCTTCCCAATGCACGTATGGCCAGTCCTACCGATGCCGTTGTTTTTCCTTTTCCGTCGCCGGTATAAATATGTATAAGTCCTAAGTTATTCACAGTCTGAAGTTTTATTTGTTTATTATTTTTTCCAAGACTTCCATTGTTTGTACAAAAGTAATGGGAGTCGGTTGACAAGCAATGTCCGACTCAATAATGTGTATCTGTTTTTTTCTTGATGCTGTCAGTTGGGAGTACCTGCTCCAGGTGTCTTTTTCTTCTTTTCCTACGATGCCCATGGTGACTATAAAAATATAGTCGGGATTTTGGGCTATTACGAATTCACGGCTTACCGAACCCCGTTTCAAGGTTTTTGCTATATTTTCCGCTCCTAAAAAATTCATGTAATCATCCATAAAAGTATTGGGCAACACCGAGAATAGAGGATTAGCGCCTATTTGAAAAAACATCCGGGGCTTTTTTTCCCATTTTATTCTGGATGAGATGTTTTTTATTTTTTGTTCGCTTTCGAGCACTATTCGGCGGGCTCTTTCCTCTTTTCCTATAAGTTTGCCTAGACGGATAAACTGGCCGCAGATTTCTTGAAACGATTTAGGCGACTGGAAAACTTCTACTTTTATTCCAAATTTTCTCAACGTTTCAATGTCCTGAGGATCAGTGAATCCCGAAACCAATACTAAATCGGCCTTCAAGGCAATGACTTTTTCGAGATTGGCCTTTACAGCAGAAGCCACGATCTCTTTTTTATCTTCTTTGGCCGCCATGCAGTAGCTGGTACAGCCTACAAGATTGTCTTGGGCATCCAGGTAATAAAGGCTCTGCGTGAGAGAGGGAGCAAGCGATACTATTCTTTTATACGGGGTTTGGGCAAAAGAAACAACAACGTAAAAAAGGAGGAGCATGCCTGAAAAAAATCTTTTTCTCATATCTGTTATCTTTACTTGATCTCTAAAAACCAATGGTTATCGTCTTCGGTTATGTCTCCTTTCTCAAAAAGAATCGGCGCTACAAAGAGAGGCCCGTCAAAGACAAATGTGTGGTATTCTCCGTTTTCCCCACAAGGATCGGTGGCGGGAAATGTATGTATATCGGTTAAAAAATTGTTGTCGATCAATCTGCCCAGAAACGATTTAGGTAATTTTTCTTTTCTTACGGATACGACGATGGTTTTAAATCTTTCCGTAATAAATTGTTCCATAAGGCCGGAAGTGCTTTTGCCCCAAAGCGGGAAAACGGCAGAGACGCCTGCTTCGCCACAAACGCGCTCAATCCATGTACGATGCTCTTGCAGGTAGATATCCCCAAAAACGCCAGCATCTACACCTTCTGATTTTAAACGGGCAATGGCTTCTTTCATGTTTTTTTCGTAATCGCCTCTTGATGTGGTTTTTTGTAGTAAAGGAATGTTGAGCCGGGCTGCCTGTTTGCGAATCATAGCGCTGCTTATTCCGTGAGAATGCGGTTGACCGTTTCCTTCGCCGGACATATTTAATAAACAAACTGCCTGGTTTTCGGGATTTTTCAAAAAATGATACAGCGCATGCATGCAATCTTTGCCGCTGCTCCAGGAAACAAATGCTTTCATTTTCTTTTTTAAAATACAAAGGTACAAAATATCAATTATTTTCTGCAGGTATCCTTGAAGGTTGTAGAATTGGTTGTGGTTTTAACCCGAGATGACAATCGTAAAAGAATGTAATTTTACGATATGAAATGTTTTCTAAAAAGACAGCGAATATGAAAATTTGTCAGTTTGAAAAGTTATTTTATCAAAAAATTGACATGCATTTTTTTTGGCACAGAATTCGCATAGAGTCTTGTGTCTGACGACAAATTATTAGAACTAACATCATATAATTTATTTAAATTTTGTATCAATATGAGTATTAAACCATTAGCAGACAGGGTGCTGGTAAAACCGGCAGCTGCAGAAGAAAAAACAGTAGGTGGAATCATCATTCCAGACACAGCAAAAGAAAAACCGTTGAAAGGTGAAGTTATTTCAACAGGAAATGGAACAAAAGACGAAGAGATGGTCGTGAAAGCCGGTGACAACGTCTTGTATGGCAAGTACGCCGGTACGGAGATTGAACTTGATGGTGAAAAGTATTTGATTATGCGTCAATCGGACATTCTGGCAATCCTTTCTTAAAAGGTAGTAATGAGTAATGGACTCAAGACTGTAACGGTCTGAAGTCAAAAATCTAAACATCTAAAAATCTATAATAAATATGGCAAAAGAAATTAAATTCGAAATGGAAGCACGCGACTTGCTTAAGAAAGGCGTGGATTCATTGGCAGATGCAGTAAAAGTAACATTAGGGCCCAAAGGGCGTAACGTGATACTCGACAAAAAATACGGTGCACCGCAAATTACCAAAGACGGTGTTACGGTCGCAAAAGAAATAGAGTTGGAAGACTCTTTCCAAAACATGGGAGCTCAGTTAGTAAAGGAAGTAGCTTCCAAGACCAATGATGATGCGGGCGATGGTACAACAACGGCCACTGTTTTGGCACAATCCATCATTGGTGTTGGCTTGAAGAACGTTACTGCAGGTGCTAATCCGATGGACCTGAAACGCGGTATCGATAAGGCTGTTGCCAAGGTGGTTGAAAACCTGAGGGAACAGGCCGTTGAAATTGGTGATGACCTTAAGAAGATCGAAAACGTAGCTAAAATTTCTGCCAATGGTGATGAGGCTATCGGTAAGCTTATTGCGGAAGCTATGCAAAAAGTGAGTAAAGAAGGTGTGATCACGGTTGAAGAATCCAAAGGTACGGATACGTACGTAGATGTAGTAGAAGGTATGCAGTTCGATCGCGGATATATATCTCCTTATTTTGTAACTGATACTGAAAATATGGAAGTTCAGTTCGAAAATCCGTTGGTATTGGTACACGATAAAAAGATTTCAGCCATCAAGGATCTTCTTCCCATTCTCGAAAAAGGAATTCAAACCGGCAAACCGATGTTGATCATTGCCGAAGATATCGATTCGGAAGCATTGACAACGTTGGTTGTAAACCGTCTGCGTGGATCGTTGAAGATTGCTGCTGTAAAAGCCCCGGGCTTTGGAGACCGTCGTAAGGAAATGTTGGAAGATATTGCCATTTTGACAGGTGGAACCGTGATCTCAGACGAAAAAGGACTTACCCTTGAAAACGCTACACTCGATATGCTCGGAAGTGCCGAAAAAATCACTATCGACAAGGATACAACTACTATTGTTAACGGCGAGGGTGACAAAGATGCCATCTCCAACAGAATAGGACAAATCCGTTCACAAATCGAAAAAACGACTTCCGATTATGACCGCGAAAAATTACAGGAACGTTTGGCTAAACTGGCCGGTGGTGTTGCTGTGCTTTATGTGGGTGCTCCTTCGGAAGTAGAAATGAAAGAAAAGAAAGACCGTGTAAACGACGCCCTTTCGGCAACACGCGCTGCTGTTGAAGAAGGAACCGTTCCTGGTGGAGGTGTCGCTTATATTCGTGCCAGCGAAGCGCTGGAGGGCTTTAAAGGTGAAAACGAAGACGAAACCACCGGTATCGAAATCGTAAAACGTGCTATAGAAGAACCCCTTCGTCAGATTGTTGCCAACTCTGGAAAAGAAGGTGCGGTTATCGTACAGAGAGTTCGCGAAGGTAAAGCTGACTTCGGCTACAACGCACGTACCGATAAGTATGAAAACCTGTACGAGACTGGTGTTATCGATCCTACCAAGGTAGCGCGTGTTGCGCTGGAAAACGCAGCATCCATTGCGGGTATGTTCCTGACAACCGAGTGCGTGATCACCGATAAGAAAGAAGAAAATCCTGCTCCGCAAATGCCTATGGGTGGAGGAGGAATGGGAGGAATGATGTAATTTAATTTTAATGCATGATTTACTCTCACATTGAAAAATAAAGAAAGAAAAGCGCGCGGCCACATGGTCGCGCGTTTTTGTTGGTTGCTTGTCGGAATTTTATTTTTAACATAAAATAGCCGCAACATGTGTTAAGTTCGATAATATTTGTTTGTTGTTTTAAATCCTCAAGTGGTTTCTTTTTGATTGTTTTATGACTATCTTACTTACATATTTATTGAAAAGTTACCGATGCAATCGATTGAAATTTAAAATATTGTCTAATTAAAAAATGTAACAAAAACGTAATGTTTTTCACATTAAATTTTTGTAATTTTGTACAGATTTTTTAATAAATAATCCAAAAACATTAAAAATTGATTTATGATTAAGAAGATGAAGTTTTTAACAGTGGTATTTTTCTTGCTGCTCGCCACTGTAGTGAACGCCCAGATGACCACTTCAAGTATGAGCGGCCGTGTCACCGACAATGAGGGGGCTGTTATCGGGGCGACAGTGGTTGCCACACATACTCCTTCGGGAACCACGTATGGGACTGTCACTAACGTAGATGGACGATATAATTTAAGTGGTATGCGCATTGGCGGCCCGTATAAAGTAGAAGTGTCATATATTGGTTATGGAACAAGTATTACCGAAGATATTACTCTTCGTCTTGGTGAAAACTATGTGAATAACGTCACACTGCGAGAGGAAACAGTATCTTTGGGAGAAGTTGTGGTAACCGCTTTTCAGAATCCCATATTGAACAGTGACAGGACAGGAGCTTCCATGAATGTGAGTTCAAGAGAGATTGGCACATTGCCGTCAATCAACAGAAGTATTACCGATTTCACACGCTTAACCCCCCAGTCAAACGGCAATTCGTTTGCCGGACGAGATGGGCGTATGAACACAATTACCATTGACGGTTCGGCCTTCAATAACAATTTCGGGCTGTCTTCCAATCCAATGCCCGGGGGAAACGCTCAACCCATTTCATTAGATGCTATCGATGAAATAGCCGTGAATATTGCTCCTTTTGATATTACTATGTCGCAATTTACCGGAGCAAGTATCAATGCTGTAACTAAGTCGGGAACAAACACATTTAAAGGCTCGGCATATACTTTTCTACGTCCCAAAACTTTTACAGGGGAGAAAGTTGGAGACTTAATTGTTCCGGGCGCGAGAGAAAGAAGCGCCCAAACATACGGTGTTACTGTTGGTGGCCCGATTATTAAAAATAAACTCTTTTTCTTCTTAAGCGGTGAAATTGAAAAAGAAATATCTCCCAGCAATTCGTGGGTCCCAAGCACGGACGGAAAATCGGATACGGAAAAGAAAATATCACGTACAACCGAAGCAGATCTTCAAAAAGTATCGGACCATTTGATGCAAAAATACAACTACAATCCCGGGAAGTACAAGGACTTCGATAATTTCAATTCTAAAAACCACAAATTAATGGCTCGTTTGGATTGGAACATCAGTGATAACCATCGTTTCACGCTACGTTATAACGACGTAAAAAGCAATAACGATGTGTTGACAAATTTCAATTCCGGACCAAGCGGTTTGCCTAGAATGTCAGGACGTATTTCAGATAAATCAATTGCCTTCCAAAACTCGTTCTACGGGTTTGAAAATACCGTTCGCTCGCTTGCGGGTGAGATAAACAGCGCTTTCACCAATAACCTGAGCAATAAATTATTGGTTTCCTATACAGCCATTAAAGATACCCGCACCAGCAACAGCGATATTTTTCCGTTTGTGGATATTATGAGTGGTGGCGACCAGTATATGTCTTTTGGATATGAATTGTTTAGTTATAACAACGAGGTTAAAAACAACACATTGTCTATTGTGAACAATCTTGTTTATTCACTCGGAAGCCATACAATTACGGGAGGTATTTCTTATGACCAAATGTATTTTAAAAACGCTTATATGCGCGAAGCAACAAGCTATTACAGATATAATTCGGTAGATGATTTCATCAATAACGCACAGCCGGCAGGTTTTGGCATTACATACGGATACGGCGGCAACGATGCACCCGGTGTGGAGTTGTCTTTTGGTTTAGGAGCGTTATACATGCAAGATGAATGGCGTGTGAATGACAACTTCAAATTGACAGCCGGATTAAGGGCGGAACTTCCTTTTTATTTGAATAAATTAGACAATAATCCTGCTATTTCGGCGTATGCATTTAAAGACGGATGGGTTGACGGAGCAACACAGTTGCACGATTATAAAATGGATGTGGGTACTTGGCCAAAAGCTAAAATACAGATTTCGCCACGCCTTGGTTTTAACTGGGACGTTAAAGGAGACCGTTCGCTGCAAGTTAGAGGAGGTACAGGATTATTTACCGGATTACTGCCATTTGTATGGTTTACTAACCAACCCAATGGTTCGGGTATGATTCAAAGCCCGGAGATTTCCATATCTTCAGCCGCCGATTTAGCTAAGATCAGATTTAATCCTGATTATAAGGCTCAAATTGCTGCACATCCCGATTTATTTCCGCAAACTCCGGGAGTATTGCCGAGAAATTCAAGTGTTGCCCAAGTAGATAAAAACTTCAAAATGCCGCAGGTTTGGCGCACAAACATTGCTGCCGACATCGCTTTGCCATATAATATGATTCTTACGCTCGAAGCATTGTATTCAAAAGATATCAACGCCGTAATGCAGCGTAACGTAAATATGCCATTGCCTGATAAAACAATAACGGGGGCAGACAATCGTCCTTATTGGTCAACAAACAGAGTTATCGGGGATTTGTCAACAGCTATGATTCTTTCAAATACCAACAAAGGTTATCAAACATCCCTGACGGCACAATTAACTAAGAATTTCTCCAATGGGCTTTCGGGTATGGTAGCCTACACGTATAACCTTGCCAAAGATGTTACAACAAATCCTGGTTCAACAGCCGCATCAGCATGGCAGGCTAACACAGTTGTCTCTTACCTCAATAATCCCGAATTGAGCTACACTTCTTTTGCAATGCCGCATCGGTTGGTTGGGTCGGTATCTTACCGGTTAAACTACGCCAAAAACTTTGCTACTACATTCTCTCTTTTCTACTCGGGTTCACATCAGGGACGTTCTACTTATGCCTATACAAATGACATGAACGGCGACGGTTTTGCGTCGGATCTCATGTATATTCCCAAATCGAAAGATGAAGTGCAATTTATTGATGCCTTAGATGCAAGTGACAATACGAAAGTGATAATGACTGCTGCTCAACAAGCCGATGCGTTTTGGGGTTATGTCGAAAATACACCTTATTTGAATAAGAATAAAGGAAAATATGCCGAACGTTTTGGCGATCTGGAGCCGTGGATTAATCGTTTTGACGTGAAAATTTTACAGGATATTTTCACGAATTTCGGTATCGACCGCCGCTATACGCTGCAAGTATCGTTAGATATTATTAACGTTGGTAATCTGCTCAATTCAACTTGGGGTGTTTACAAAACACACGGTTTAGGCAATTACGACAGAATTAGGCCATTAACTCAGGCAAACGGATATAGATTGTCGGGAGGAAAATGGGTGCCGAAAAATGGTTTGCAGCCCGATGGTAGAAGTACGTATGTGCTCAATGCTTCAAGTATTGACGATTTCAACAAAAAAGCGCAATGGAACAACAGTCTTTCAACCGGCAGCACCTGGGGAATGCTCTTAGGATTTAAATTTATCTTCTGATACATTCCTGTTTCTGCTTAAAAACCTCGCCTCGCCGCGAGGTTTTTTCTTATATCGAGCTCTCATTAAAACAATAAGAGCCAACGCCGGAAAAAAGAGTACAGCGAGCAATATGCCAAGATTCTGCTCTCAGGCGAGGCATTTTTTTGTTAATAACGTTGAACAAAGCTACTCGTAAATCGTTTAGAAAAGGTATTTATATCTAACTAAAACAAAAAAGCTATGGGAAAATTTGTTATTACCACCAGAAAAAGTGGTGAGTTTCAGTTCAATCTTAAGGCCGGAAACGGACAGGTGATCTTATCGAGTGAAGGTTACTCTACCAAAACCGCGTGCTTGAACGGCGTGGAATCTGTAAAGAAGAATTCGCAAGAGGATGCCCGTTTTGAAAAAAACGTGGCAAAAAACGGTAAATTTTATTTTAATCTGAAAGCTTCCAATGGACAGGTTATTGGCAACAGTGAAATGTACGAAAGTGAAGTTGCGAGAGAAAACGGTATTAAATCGGTAAAAACTAACGCTCCCGATGCGCAGGTAGACGATCAGACGCTTTCCTGAGGTTCTGCAACGTAAATAGAAACTCCCCTAAACTATCTTCTGAATAGAATAGGGGAGTTTTTATTGTTGTCCTACCAGGATTCGAACCTAGACTGACTGAACCAAAACCAGGAGTGCTACCATTACACCATAGGACAATCCTTAATGTGCTTCGTGAAAAGCAGTGCAAAAGTATAACAATAATTGTAAATGACCAAATTTTTGGAAGATGTTTTTTGATCCCGGATTCAAATCATCGGCTTCCCTCGTCTTCAAATTGCATCCGCGCACGGCAGGAAATTCCTTTTTCCGAAGTAACCAGTTGAAAAAGATAATCGTTTTTAGCTTTCGATTCCCTGTAAACGACTCCAGTGTCACCGAACGTTATTTCTTTCAGAAAATTTATCTCAAATCTTTTTAACTTATGCCTCCTGTAAAAATCCAGCGAAAAGCAGTCAGCTATCCATTGAATGTAAAACGGACTGCTTGCATGACAATTTACATCGATGTGACTGTATTTTACTTCAAAACGGTTGGCGATGTCTCCTTTGACGTTGGCAATACGGGTGGGGACACCTATGGGGATGGTTTCCGGCCATACAAAAGCGTTCAGTGACGCTAACGAGTCCAACAGAACTCCCTGTCGGGTTTTCATATCAATTACCGCCCACGAAGATGACACGTAACCGATAAGCCGGTCTTCACCGTTGGTGATTCGAAAATTACGTGTGGTAAACATTGCACCCACGTCTTGAATCCACGTTTCAATGGTTATGTTTTCGTTTTCCAGTGGAAACCTTTCCATATCCATGACGAAGCGTGAAAGGACCCACGTGTAGTCATCCGATTGCAGTTTCAGCAAACCGAACCCGTTGTTGTCAGCATCTTTTCCAGCTGTCTTTAAAATTAGATGAAACAAAGACGACAATGATACTTTTTTCTGAAAATCGATATGCTGGGCTGAAACCTGGAATTGATACCTCCTTTTTTTATCCATGCAGGCAGGGAAAAGCGATTGTTATATGGCTATCAGCAGGTAATAGTTTTTCTTACCCCGCTGTGCCAGGATATATTTATCGGCAATAAGGTGAGATTCATCTATAACTAATTCAAAATCATCAAGTTTTTCTTTATTTATCGATACACCACCGGCCTGTACGGTTTTCCGCATCTCACCCTTAGACGGGAAAACAGCAGCTGTTTCTGTTAATAAATCCACCGCTTTTATACCTTCAGTAAGCAGACTTCTTGAAATATTGAATTGGGGAACCCCATCGAAAACCTGAAGAAAGGTGGTTTCGTCAATAGAACGCAAGGCATGAGAGGTGGATTTCCCGAAAAGAATTTCCGATGCACTAACGGCCATGTCGTAGTCTTCACGACTGTGAACCATAACGGTGATTTCCTCTGCCAGACGTTTCTGCAACGGGCGCAAATGCGGGGCAGACTGTTGCTCTGCCACCAGAGATTCAATCTCTTCCCTCGATAATGCCGTGAAAATCTTGATATATTTTTCGGCATCGGCATCGCTCACGTTCAGCCAGAACTGATAGAACTGGTAAGGTGTCGTATAACGGCTGTCCAGCCATACATTTCCGCTTTCGGTTTTACCGAATTTTCCGCCGTCGGCTTTAGTAATGAGTGGACAAACCAGCGCAAAAGCTTCTCCGCCTGCAATCCGGCGGATAAGTTCGGTCCCGGTAGTGATGTTACCCCATTGATCGCTTCCACCCATTTGCAAGCGGCATCCGTACTCACGATACAGGTGAAGGAAGTCGTATCCTTGCATCAACTGGTAAGAAAATTCGGTGAAGGACATGCCTTCACTGGCTTCACCGCTCAGACGTTTCTTTACGGAATCTTTCGCCATCATGTAATTAACCGTGATGTGCTTGCCGATATCGCGAATAAACGAAAGGAACGAAAAATTCTTCATCCAGTCGTAATTGTTTACCAAAATAGCTTTGTTGGGAATATCGCTTTCAAAATCGAGGAATTTGGCCAGTTGTTTTTTTATCGCTTCCTGGTTATGCCGCAAGGTGTTTTCGTCCAATAGGTTACGTTCTGCCGATTTCATCGATGGGTCACCGATCATTCCTGTGGCTCCGCCAACAAGCGCTATTGGTGTATGTCCCGAGCGTTGCAGGTGTTTCAGCATCATCACGCCCACTAAGTGTCCGATATGGAGAGAGTCGGCTGTGGGGTCAATTCCCAGGTACCCCGACGTTTGTTCTTTCAATAACTGTTCTTCCGTTCCGGGCATCACATCGTGGATCATGCCTCGCCAACGAAGTTCTTCTACAAAGTTCATGTTCATTCAGTTGTAATTCGATTGTAATTCAGTAAATATGCCTAAGGGCAATTTTCAATTTAATGGAAATTTGTTGTTCCGGTGAACATTTGTTTGCCGCAATTAATTACTGTTGAATAATGCGTAGCGAATTTCAACGAAGCTAAATAACCATTGAATAGGGTGCAAAGATACATTTTTCTTCCCAGAAAACGGTTATTTTTTGTAGGTTAACACCGTAAACAAGGCAAAGACGTTAATAATTTCAAGACGTCCCAACAGCATGTTTATCGATAAAACATATTTTCCCGCATCGGGGATGGATGAGTAATTTCCAAGTGAACTTACTTTTCCAAAACCGGGTCCTGCATTACCAATTGTAGCAATGGAAGCCGATATGGAAGTCATACCGTCGACATTCATGCTGGAGAGCAAGAGAGCCGTAACAAACAGCGTAACCAGATAAAGAATAAAGAAAATGGCAGTTTGCAACTCCATTTCGGTGCTGATGACGACATTCTCCAGTTTCGTAATATATACGCCGCTCGGATGCAAGACAAGTTTTATCTGCCGTTTCAGTGATTGATAAAAGAGCAATACACGATCAAATTTTAATCCTCCTGACGTGGAGCCGACCATTCCACACTGAATCGTAAAATACATGATAATGATAATGGTAAGTATCGGCCAGTTTGGAGTGTCCACAGTAGCAAAGCCGGTAGTTGTTCCCAGAGATATTACTTGAAACGAAGCGTACCGGAGGGATGTCCACCACGAGTAAAACCCGTCGTTGGTTAACTTTGCAGCAACAACAATGATTCCCAAAAACATTAAACCTATATAAGTCCTGACGGACTTTGACGTGAATACATTCATTTTGTTCCCCGTTACGGTACCGTACAATAATCCGAAATGAATGCTCCCCAACAGCATGAATGTCATAATGACGACTTCTATCCAAACACTGTCGTAATATGCCACGCTTAAGTTTTTGGTTGAAAAACCACCCGTTGCCACTGTTGCAAAAGCATGACAGATAGCATCAAAGAAATTCATACCCAATACCCAAAGAAGTGCAATTTCGATAATGATCAGGCTAAGATAGACAACGACGATAACACGCGCTATTTGGCGTGTTCTCATTTTAAAGTTTAATTTAGACAATCCGGATAGTTCCGAGTTGTAAATACTCGATCTTGTACCGGTGGCACTGGGTAAAATCAATAGAACAAACAGAATGATTCCCACACCGCCAATAAAATGTGTGGATGCCCGCCAAAACAACAATCCCTTGGTCAATGCTTCTACATCTCTCAAAATGGTTGCCCCGGTAGTGGTATATCCAGAAACACTTTCGAAAAGGGCATTGGCAAATGTGAATTCGCCGCCCCACATGAAATAGGGTACCGCCCCGGCAAAGCAGGTTAGAATCCATCCTAAAACGCTGATTGCCAATCCTTCTCGGAAGTTGATTTCTTCAATTCTTTCCACAAATATCTGTGGAAAAGAGCCAAGGATTGTGCATACCACTGCACTGTATAGAAGCGGAGTGAGCGAGTTTTCGTGAAGGAAGAATGAAATTGCGGCGGAAATATAGAAAAAAAACGCGTTAAATAACAGCACGTATCCTAAATATTTTACAATTACTTCCCAACGGGTCATTTTATTTGTTTTTATCTGTTAGAGAAACAAGCAACACAATCACATTCATAATTTCCAAACGTCCCAACAACATATTAGTCGAAAAAATGTATTTTGCAGCATCGGGCAAAGTCGAGAAGTTTCCCATCGATCCGATTGTTTTCCCAAATCCCGGGCCAATAGTGCCTAGAGTGGCGACAGACCCTGAAAAGGATGTAATTAGATCGATATCCATGGCTGATAATGCCAGAGTAGAAATTAGAAGAATGACCAAATAAACGATGATGTAAACCATTGATTGTAGTTCAATATCGCTGCTGATAAGGGTCTTATCCATTTTCAACACATAAACGGCGTTAGGGTGTTTTGTCTGTTTAATTTGTTTAAGAAATGTTTGAAAAAAGAGGTATACCCGATCGAATTTTAACCCACCTGTCGTTGAACCAATCATTGCGCACTGAATGGAGAAATAGATAAGGACAACAATGGTAAACATGGGCCAAACTGACGTATCCACGGTAGCAAAACCGGTAGTAGTAACCAACGAAACTACCTGAAATGATGCGTGCCGAAACGCCTCTCCCCAGTTATATACGTGATCATTGACGAGTTTGAATGAAATAAACAAGATGCCTATAAAAATAATGGCTAAATAAGTTTTAACAACGTCAGAAGTAAAAAGATTTTGTTTCCTACCTGTTATGGTAGCGTATATAAGTCCAAAATGCATACCTCCCAACAACATAAAAAAGGAAATGGTGATTTCTATCCAAATATTGTTGTAAAAGGCGATACTAGTATTCTTAGTAGAGAAACCGCCAGTTGCCAGTGTTCCGAATGAATGGCAAATGGCATCGAAAAAGGTCATTCCCAGTGCCCATAAAATAATTGTTTCAGCAAGTATCAGACTCGCATAGACTATGCCGATAATACGTACAATTTCCCGCATTCGCATCTGAAAATTTAACATGGAGAGCCCAGATACTTCAGACCTGTATATACTAGTCCGCGCTGCTTTGGCATTGGGGAGAATCAATAACACAAACAAGATAATTCCCATTCCTCCAATAAAATGTGTTGCCGATCGCCAGAACAAAAGACCTTTGGGCAACATTTCAATGTTGGTAAGAATGGTCGATCCGGTAGTTGTATAACCGGCAGTACTTTCGAAAATGGCATTCGTTAAGGTGAATTCACCGCCCCACATAAAATATGGAATTGAGCCTACGATACATGTTAATATCCATCCTAAAACGCTAATTGCAATTCCTTCGTGGGGCTTTAGTTCCTCTGTTTTTTCTACAAAGATTTGTGGAAACACTCCTACAATTGTACATAAGATAGCGCTATACAGTAAGGGGGTTATAGAAGTTTCTCTTAAAAAAATGGAAATAACGGCAGAGATATACATAAATAATGCATTGAATAACAACACAAAACCTAAATATTTTGCAATGACGCTGACTCTCATTTCGATTGATTTTTTAAACGCAGCAATCTTCCGATAAGGTTATTCGTTTCGGTTTCTAAGCGTTTAATTTCGTCGTTTGACTTGATGCCACTATTTATTATGCCTTTTTCCGGGTAAAATGATTTTACTCCATCGATAAGCCGATTGATTGGACGAATAAAATATTCGGATATGAAGAAATTAAGTAATAAAGCGAAAACGATGGCAGCGACAATAGATACAATGGCTGGCATCATCGCCCTTTTCGAGTTTTCTTTCATCGTGTTTGTTTGTTTGTAAACCCCTTCCTGGTTAAGTTGCATCAACTCATTGATGGCTTTCTTTGCTGAAAAGAACAATTGCTGGTTTTGGAGGTATATTTCGTTTTTTTCTTCCAATGTTAATTGTTCGCTGGTATCGGTGGTTTGCTTAACGGAAGTATGAAATTCTTCGTATTTTTTTATAATATTATTGATGTATTTATCTTCGTCTTTTTCGGTAATGTTATTTTGGGCTATTTTAATGGCATCCTGTATTGCTGAATAGGCCGTATTAATAGTTTGGCTTCCCATTTCCCGGTTTCCCATCAGATACATCAACAAGCCGCTGTCTTCCCTTTCTAACGCGTCCAACATTTGTTTGGTCTGCTCAATGGATTTGTAGTTATCGTCCATGACATTCTTAATGGATACTCCCACCTTGTTGAACTCAATAATTGACATAATTCCGGCAATTACCAGCATCAGCACGAGCAACATAAAGCTGGAAAATATTTTAGCTCTCAACGATTTAAGCATAATAACTCTCTTTTAACATGAATAATAAAATTTTCGTAACAAATGTACGGGTTTTACGGTTTCTTTACAAATATGAATTTATTTTTTACAATAAAATAAAAATGGAGCGCTTTCGGCACTCCATTTTATCGTTATATTTAAGAAACTGTTTTAAATTTTATCTTAGTAAAGTCATGAAATCCTGATTTGTCCTGTATTTTGCAAACTCCAGGTCATTTAATGCTCTGGTAGCCATTGTTTTATCCATAGTTATTGCGGAACGAAGGTTGGTCATCACATCGTTGAAATTGTTCGTTCTCGATCCAACGACAGCCATCAGGTAATAGGTCAATGCATCAGGATTTTTAATAGCTTTCAGCGTGATATCAGCAGCGTTGTAGTTTTTTGTAAGGATTTGCGCTAATGCGGCGTTGTTCGATTTTGTATCTCCAAAAGCATCAACAGCTTGATTATAATCACCTTCCATAAGGTAAAGTAATCCCATAGCTGCCTCCAGGTTGTTTGCCCCTGATGACCTGCCCAGTAATTCTTTTGCCGATTGTGTATTTCCGTCCATCATAGCGAATAGCGCTTTGTTTACATTCACTTCGGCTGCGTTGGGTGAAACCAGGGCTGCACGGTCTAACGCCTGTTTGGCGTTATTGTATTCGCCGCGCTGGTAATAAGCGGTAGCCATGTTATTCCATCCCCGGTAGTCTTGCGGGAAATTTACGGTAACGTATTGATAAATTTTTTCTTTATCGGCATCGTTATCGGTGAGCGTGGAAGCGTAAAGCAATTCTTCCACCGACAGTTTTTTAGGATTGGCACGCCAGAATTCCATGATCTCTTCATCTGATTTTCCGATAATCTCGATGTTTGCCGTGATACGTGAACGACGTAACTGCGGTAAGATGGTTGATGCCAGATCACTGTAAACAAACGAGATGTTTTTGATTTCACGCTCGCGTGTTTCGGGATCGGGATACATGGATAAAACTCTTAATACGAGCTCTTTATCTTGTAGATCCGATGCTTCCAGCAATTGGCGGAACCCTTCCCAGTCTTGTGCCGTGTAGCGGGCGTTTACATCGGTATCAATCTTTCTTCTTTTCAGCTCACCTTCCAGGTATTGTGTCGTGTTCTTCTCACGTTGAGCAGCTAATCTTTCGTTCAACGTAAGACCTCCGTCGGGCGATGCGTAAGCAGAAATCTCAATGTCTACGTTCTGGCGCGGATCGTTGAATGCATCCTGAACCCGTTGTTGCCACGAACGCATATCTTGCGTGTTTGTTTCGGATGAACGAATATTTGCCTGTTGGATAACGAAATGAATGTTAGCGTCTTGAGTCTGCTTTATGATGCGTTGAAAACCGTCATCAGCAACAGATGGAGCGGTTGTCTGAGCACTTGCCAGTGCCGAAGTGGCAACGATGCCATCGGCTACTTTTACCTCGGGAAGTTTTACGGATTTATTTTTGATTTTGGCATCAAAACGCATAAAAAGTTCCGAAGTCAGCATGTCGGGTTGATAGGGAAAGGTGAAACTCATGTTGAAGTTTCCCCCACGGTTATACGGAATTTCAATGGCGTTCCCAGAAACGTTTTCTCCCTGGTAAGCCTGAGCAGATCCGTAGGATTCTTTGGTACCGGCATATTTCAATACTGGAGTAATTTTTACGGTTGCATTTTTGTTGAACCATTTCTCGGGGAAAGTTCCGTTAACGGTTACGGGCACACTGTTGCCAACAGTTTCTAAGGGAGATGGGGTTGCATTGAAGTTCGATTGCGAAAGAGGCTTCAGATTGCTGCACGATACAGCAGCAAAAACAAGCCCGGCGAGCAGAGCATAAAAAGAAATTTTTCTCATTTTCCGATTGATTTTTATTTTTTGTTTATTGAATTTTCCAAAAGAGATAATCGCATTATCCATCATTATACTCACTTACTCTCTATCCTGGATAATTTGAAACAATATACAACAAAATTACCTTTTTTCTGTGATATCAAAAAATAAACCGACCACATTTAGGTATTTTTTAGAAATATCCATCGACTTGAAAATTGCCGGGTTGATTATACATCAAACCCGAGTTGTTTTAAGATAGGAACAACCCCTGAGTCTGCATTTTTTACTTTGTAAGCTCCGTATTCCCTACGCAGCGGATAGTTGGATCGAAACCAGTAGAATTTATCGGGGTCTGCTTTCAGATTCATTGTTTCCATCATGGGGTTATAGGTTTGCCAGACTGCATAAGCCAATTGATGATCCGGTTCAACCTCCCTTAAGTCAATAACCGGATTATTCGGCTGAGGAAGCTGCATTAATTTTATTGGATAGACATCTAGTTCAAAAAACTCGTTCAGGTTTTCAAGCGACATTTTGGTTGCTGTCCATTTGCCGTCAGCCGAATATCCGGCGATATGTGGTGTGGCGATGTCGGCCATCTGTAATAGTTCCCGGTCGATATCGGGTTCGTTTTCCCAGCAATCGATTACGGTTCCAGTAATTTTTTCTGTTTTCAACGCTTTTTTCATGGCTGGGTTATCCACCACACTTCCGCGGCATGAATTGATGACAAACGGCTTTTTATCCAGTGTGTCAAAGAAATATTCGTCCACCAGATGATAGGTTTTGTGTTTCCCGGACTTTGTCAATGGTGTATGCAGGGTGATGATATCTGCTTCTTTTTTTACCGTTTCCAGATCCACAAAAACAGATTTTTCCATTCCTCCGGATTTTTGTCCGACTTCCCTCTCTTCCCGCGGTGGGTCATTTAGTAATACACGCATTCCCAGTTTTCGGCAAGCCGTCTCCACTTTACTACCCACATTGCCCACACCAATAATTCCTATCGATTTTTCTTTTAAACTGAATCCGTATTTATCAGCCAAATACAAGAGCGAAGCTGTTACGTATTGTTCCACTGAGGTAGCGTTACAACCCGGTGCTGTGCGCCAGGCAATACCTGCTGCATCACAATATCGGGTGTCGATATGGTCAAAGCCGATCGTAGCGGAGCAAATCAGTTTTACACCACTTCCCTCAAGAATATCTTTTCCGAAATGAGTAACCGTACGTACAATAAGTGCGTCTTTATCGCTAATAGCTTCTTTTGTGAATTGGTTTCCCGGCAAGTATTCCACTTCGCCAAACTGTTCGGCAATACCTTTTAGATAAGGAATATGCGCGTCTGCAAGAATTTTCATATTTATATAAACAAAGAGTCAAAACGTAGGAATAAATCTCTCTTCTGAAAGACTCAAAGTCCGGGTTTTCAACTTGATATTCGTAGGTTGTAAGTTAAATCAGTATTTCCTTTTCGGACTATCTTTCCACATCAACAAAGCCCGGGCAATAGCTGTCTCGGCAATGGGAGCCATAAGGGCATATCCTTCTGGGTTAGGATGTACACCATCGCCTGATAAGCTTTCAGGTAATCCGTTTCGCTCATCGGCCATAGCTGAAAAGTAGTCGCAATAAACCGCACCGTGTGTTTCTGCATATTTTTTTATCCTGCGGTTCAGTTCTACAATTTTTCCGGCGGGTTCAAGGCCGGGTTTCCATTTATAATCAAATGCAGGAAGAACAGAGCAAAGCACTACTTGAATTCCGTTGGACTGTGCAAGTTCAGTCATAGAATGGATGTTGTCTTCGATCATCTCTAGTGTTGAAGGCCCGGTGTTTCCGGCAATATCGTTTGTTCCAGCAAGAATAACCACTACTTTCGGATAAAGGTTTATCACATCCTGGCGGAAACGGACAAGCATTTGAGGTGTGGTTTGTCCGCTTATACCCCGGTTAATGTAAGGTCTGTTTTCAAAGAATTTCGGTACTTTCTCTATCCATCCCTGTGTGATGGAGTTGCCCATAAAAACCACACGGTCGTCACACGTCCTTGGCATCCCTATTTTCGCATTGTCTTCTTTGAAACGCGTTAAATTTGCCCAATCCTGCGCATCCGCAGAAGATATGAAAATCAGAGTAATAATGGCTGTAAAAAATAATTTTGTTGTCGTTTTCATTTGTCTAATTATGTTGTGTTTGTCGTCAAAACTGCTGTTTTGTTTGTGAAAAGTTTTCAAACAAAAATCGGGAGAATATTTACCCCGGAACCAGTAAAGGACAGAGGTCCCGCTTTATTTTTGAAGTGTGTGCAACTGACAGTTGGTTTCTAAATGACGGGTCTTGTTACTCTACCTTCACTGCTGTTCCCGATGCTGAAACCATCAGCATGCTGCCGTTGTTGCCGATGGTTTCGTAGTCGATGTCGACCGCCAGAATGGCATTTGCACCCATTCTCCGGGCTTGTTCACTCATTTCCTGCAACGCAATATCTTTCGCTTCGCGCAAAACTTTCTCGTAACCTCCGGAACGTCCTCCAATTACATCCGTAATGGAAGCAAAAAAATCCCTTACAATATTGGCACCGATAATGGTTTCTCCGCTAACGATCCCATAATATGCAACAATGTGCTTTCCTTCAATAGTGTTTGTTGTTGTAATCAACATAGAGCAAAGAATGGTTTTATTCAATTGTTATTTTTTTCGAAAGATAATAAATTTTATTCTTTTGGTAAGAAATTCCGCAGAAAAACAATGCATTTTTTATTCTTTCAATCTTTATCACGTATCTTTGCGGCTACCAGCCGACAAGGTTCGTTGGCAATGGTTGTCTACTGTAAAAACAGATAACGGACTTTAAATGTAAAAATTAAAAAAACAGATAAGATGAAATTTGTAGGAGCACATATAAGCGCATCGGGCGGAGTGGAAAATGCACCGGTTAACGCGCATTTGATAGGAGCAAAGGCTTTCGCGTTTTTTACCAAGAATCAGCGCCAATGGTTTGCCGCACCTTATACGCAGCAGAATATTGATTTGTTTAAATCGAGGTGTGAAGAATACGGTTTCTCTCCGGATCATATTCTTCCGCACGACAGTTACCTGATCAACCTGGGGCATCCTGAAGAAGAAGGCTTGAAAAAATCGCGTTCCGCCTTTTTCGATGAAATGAAACGTTGCGAGCAGTTGGGGTTGAACCGGCTGAATTTTCACCCCGGCAGCCATTTAAATCAGATGTCCATCGATGATTGTCTGGATAGGATTGCCGAATCCATTAACTTGTCGCTAGAAAGGACGGACGGGGTTACAGCCGTCATAGAAAATACGGCGGGACAGGGAACAAATCTGGGACATACTTTCGAACAAATTGCCCATATTATTGATAAAGTGGAGGATAAGAACCGGGTAGGGGTATGTCTCGATACGGCTCATACTCTGGCATCGGGTTATGAAATAAGAACCCGTGAGGGGTTTGAAAATACCTTCCGCCAATTCGATGAAATTATTGGATTTAGCTACCTGAAAGGGATGCACATAAACGATTCCAAAAAAGAACTGGCATCCCGTGTCGACCGTCACGACAGCCTGGGAAAGGGGTTGATGAACATGGAGGTCTTTTCTCTTATCATGAACGATAATCGTTTCGATAATATCCCTTTGATCCTTGAAACCCCTGACGAAACGTTATGGGCCGAAGAGATAGAACAACTTTACTCGCTTATTACTCATCACTTATAATTCAAACGTATGTACTATGCTATGCCGGTTATTTTTATCCTTGGTATTGTAGCCATTGCGCTCGAGGATATAATTAAGGTTAATAAATCAGCAACGGCGCTGTTTATATGTATCACCCTTTGGCTGATGCTGGTGTTTGGCTCACAGGACATTCTAGTAGAACGCCAGAATCCCGACTTCCTGCAATTTGTTAAGCAGACAGAACTGGAAAACCTTCCCGTCAAAGACCAGATTGTGCGTTATCTGACAGAGAAGGCTTTTGTGCCTCACCTGGGTGATGTGGCGCAGACCTTGTTCTTTGTGATGTGTTCGTTACTTATCGTAAATATCGTGGACAAGCACGGGGGCTTTATGGCTATCTCGCGTTCACTGCGGACCGAAAATAAACGTAAGTTGTTGTGGATGGTAGGCTTGTCATCTTTTTTCTTTTCTGCTTTGCTTGATAACCTGGCTGCAGCCATTGTGCTAATTGCCATCCTCCGTAAGCTGGTTCCCGATCATACCGACCGTATGAAATACGCCAGCATTATTATCCTGGCAGCAAATGCGGGTGGCTCCTGGTCACCCATCGGTGATGTGACAACACTTTTACTGTGGACGGGCGGAAATATCACGGCATGGCATCAGATATCGCATCTGTTTTTGCCGGCATTGGCCAATTTATTGGTCCCGCTGATCATAGCCGATTTTTGGTTATTCAAGAAAGGGACAAAGTTGCGCCAAAGCAGTAATCTAACGGCCGATGACATTTACGTGGAACGTATTCCGAACAGATCAAGAATAATCATTTTTTGGATCGGGATTTCATCCCTTGCTTTTGTTCCGGTTTTTCAGACTATAACTCATCTTCCCGCTTTTATGTGTGTGTTGATTGGATTGGTATTTTTGTGGATATATACCGATTTAATGTACGGGCGGATAAACGATATTCGGGAATCGGACAAGTTGCGTATTCCAACGTTGTCGCGTTCGGTGGACTTGCCCACAATTTTCTTTTTCTTCGGCATACTGATGTCGGTGGCTGCTTTGAATGTTGGCGGACAACTTTCGCTTTTTGCCGATGTTCTTTCCTCCAACATAAAGGAACCCTACACCATTAGTATAATCAGTGGTGCCATATCGTCAGTTGTGGACAACGTGGCGTTGGTTGCAGCAACCATGGGGATGTACCCGATAGTGGAAGCGTCTGCAGCGATAACGCCGCACATGCAGTATTTTGTAACTGACGGTGGCTTCTGGACTTTACTGGCGTATTGTGCGGTAACCGGAGGCAGTATTTTTATCATCGGATCAGCTACTGGTGTAGCTGTAATGGGATTGGAAAAAATAAGCTTCGGCTATTTTTTTAAGCGATTTACACCGTTGGCAGTATTGGGATACATTGCCGGTATCCTGTTGTTTCTGGCGATGGCATAACCGGGTCAGTTCAACGATATTTCATCGATGAATACATAACCCTTGCTTCCTTTTCCCGGATGCCATGCCGGCATAACCGTTGGTTTAACCGTCAGCCTGAAATAACGGGCGGTTACAGGATCGAAAGACAGCGTATGGACAGCAATGTCCGACCAATGTGTGGTGTTTGCATCCA
>ENA-UOOE01000557-UOOE01000557.1-fermentation-metagenome-genome-assembly--contig:-NODE-557-length-36084-cov-5.482500_pt1 | contig 36084 bp, 61 predicted proteins | sample MGYA00245776_ERZ724021 | MGnify/ENA primary metagenome ERZ724021 (study PRJEB28704, sample SAMN03018321) | fermentation metagenome | biome: anthropogenic terrestrial biome; feature: soil; material... | reverse complement strand
AGAGTGCTAGCCTTCCAAGCTAGTTATGAGAGTTCGATTCTCTTCACCCGCTCCATTTTCATTTTTATAATTAAATAATATGAGCACCCATAGCTCAGCTGGATAGAGTGATGGACTTCGAATCCAGAGGCCGGGAGTTCGAATCTCCCTGGGTGCACCATTAAGTATTGATAACACTAAGTTTCAGCAATTTAAAATTTGCTGATTTTTTTATTTTAACACATTTTTAACACATAAAAAAATAATGATGCTAAATGATTGTTAAAATAAATCATTTAATGTTTCTGCAGCATCAGTCTTTTGTTTAGGCATAACGTGAGTATATATATCTGCTGTAGTGGAAATACTACTATGTCCTAGGAGCTTTTGAACTGTTTCAGGCCTTGCTTTACGCTCAAATAATTTGGTAGCATATGTGTGCCTTAAACAGTGAAATTTACGATAAGGTACATTTGCCTTTTTTAATAGCCTTCTATACATTTTGGTTAAATTTCTTGCGTATATATTTTTGCCAGTGGGGGTTGCAAATACAAAATTATTATCAGTATAACCCACGTTTGCAGATTTTTCTTCCTGCTGTTTTGATTTATGCTCTTCTAGTATGGGAATTAATTTTGAGGGTATGGCTACAGTTCTAACACTATTTTTAGATTTAGGAATTTGTTCTATAGCTTTAAATTCTCTACTTCCGTCATCATTAATTAAACTAACTTGTTTGATTGCTCTTTTTACATGGACTTCTTTTTTTTCAAAATCAATGTCACTCCATTTAAGGCCTAATAATTCACCTTGCCTTAATCCAGTACCTAAGGCCATTAGAAATAGTGATCTCAATCTATGATTTATTAATATGCTTTCAAATCTATGTATTTCCTCATCCGAGAAAACTTGTACTTCTTCTTTTTTAACATCTTTTAGCCCTGGGATTGTTAATCTTGCACAGGGATTTCTATTAAGGTATCCTTCATCTATTGCATAATTAAAAAATTCCTTTAGTAACTTGTTTAAATTTTTAATTACATTACTGCTTTTAGCGGATTTATATAATAAATTATAATATCTCTGAAGCTGTATGCTCTGGATATTGCAAAGCTTAGAACCATAGATACTATCACTCTTTACATAGTTTCTATATATACCTTCATATCTTTCAAAAGTGGCAGGTTTTATTTTTGATTTCATAACTTCAAATAACCATAAGTGCATGAGTTTACCTAAGGTGACATCCTGAAAATTTACATTAAGCCCATTTTTTATGCCGTTAAGATATTCATTTTTCTTTTTTTCTGCATCTGACTTGTCTTTACCATAAAATTGTTTCCTTATAATTTTTCCATTACCATCACGACCAACTACAGCCGTCATTCTATAATATTTTGTTCCGTTTATTTCAATATTAGTTTTTCTGGCCATATTAAATCCCTCCTGAAAATTCAGTATAATAAGCTGACTTCATTTAATATTTTTAGCACCTTTTTTTCTAGCTTCTCTTAAAGTTTTTTTAACAGCTTCGTGAGTGCCATGAAGTAGGCTATATACAACTTCTTTAAATTGTGTATTCTCTGATAGATTAGGTATTTCTGCCCATCTTTTTTTATCTGGAAGTGAATAATTTGCAGTTAAAGGAACAGTTACTAATGGAAGATTATTTAAACTAAAGTTTTCTATGCTTAAGTATGGTTCAGAATACATTTCTACTAAAACAGTATTAAGTATTTTTTTAAATAAATCTGGCTCATTTTTAATATATCTATGATTTGTAAAACCTACAGATTTTGAAATACTTATTAATTCGTCAGCATTAAGCTTTTTAGTAGATATATATTTTGCTAAGAGATACAGTGATGAATATGAGTTGAATTCATCAGTAGTAACTGATTGTAAGAAATCTTCCAGTTTATCAGGCCTTTTTTTATACATAGCAGAAAATATTAATGAACATAAAGAATATGTTAAGAAGGAGTTATTTTTATGTATTTTTCTAAGTTTTAATATCATATCGAAAGCTTCATCGAATTTGTCTGTTAATAAATGCCGTTCAAGACCATAGTAAAATATAAATACATATCCTATATTTATTTCCTTATTTATATCAGTTAACCAATCAAGGTAAATCCACCTCTGATATGGATTAAGCCCTGAATATGATGGAAAATAATCAGGGCCGGGTATTTCATCGATATTTTCGGGTTTTTTAATTGGCTCCCTTGTATAAATAAGGCTTGGTTCTTTGTTACCTAATGAAAATTTAATTTTGAAACCATGTACATTGATTTCCTTAGAATAATCTTCATCTTCTTCATAATTTTTATAAGGACCATCTCCAAACCATAATAAATCAAAAATATCTTTACTTATATGGCCATTAAAGTTTTTATTTATTAATCCATTGTTACTTTTAATCGGTATGACTTTTGATTTTTCTTTTTTCTTGAAAAGATCTGAGAACCCCATATGTGTATCACCTTTCTTTAAAGCGTTTATTAGGCGTCTTTTTCCGATGTAGCTGACTGCTCTGATTTGCCCTTATCGATATCTTCTTTTAACTTCAATAATTTAATATATTTTTCAAGTTCTTTTTTACTTTCGGAACTTAAATTTTCAATTTCATCTGCAAAAGGTTCTTCATTGCTAGGCTTCTGACCTCGATCATCTGAAATACCTAATATATAATCAGATGATACGTTGAATATATTACATAATTTAATTAATGTATCGTCTGTAAGCGGTATTCTGCCATTTTCATATTTTGATATAGCGGCTCTTTTGACATTTAATAAATTTCCTAAGTAATCCTGAGTCCAATTCATCTCCTCTCTTAATTCCTTCAATCTATTCATTATAATCACCTCTGTAACTAATTATAGAGTATCCTAATAGGAAATTATATTTATTTTCCAAATAGGAACATTTAATTTAAAAAAGTATTGACAAGTTCCTAATAGGATACTATAATAAAAGTATCCTATTAGGAACACACAAAGTACAAAAGGAGGAATGAAGGTGTTTACTAAACTCAAAATGATAAGAAATAGTAATCATGTATCAGCTGATAAAATGGCAGAAATACTTGGACTTTCTACTAAGTCAGCATATTATAAAAAGGAAAATGGCCGAGTAAAATTTACTCTTAGTGAAGCTAAAAAGATATCAGATTTCTTTGGTATCAGTATAGAAGAAATTTTTTTTAAAAGTAAAGTTTCCTATAAGGAACGAAATCAAATAGACAATAAGGAAAATGCAGCAAGCTAATAATCTATAAATTTATTTTAACAGCGAGAGGGGGTGAGATAAATGGCAGGTAAAGCTACGAAAGCAGCACATAATGCGTATTATTTAGCACGAATGGAAGCAGCAGCTACTAATACCAAATTCAATAGTAGAGAAGGAGCCTCTGAACTTGTCAGGATTGAAAGAACTAGGCTTGCAAGGATAGAAGGTTCAGATATATTTCCATATCCTGAAGAAGTACTTATGATGGCCAACATATATAATGCTCCTGAATTAAATAATTATTTTTGTTATAAACAATGTCCTATAGGGAAACATATTGCACCTAAAGTTGAAGTTTTAGGAATTGATAGAGTCACAATTGAAGTCTTATATTCGCTGGAACATATCGATCATGTAGGTAAAGACCTATTGGAAATTACAGCTGATGGAGTAATAAGTAAAAAGGAGGAACCTAAACTTAAATCAATTATAGATGCATTGGATGAGCTTTCTGTAAATGCTCAAAAGCTAAAACTTTCTGTTCAAAAAAAGTTAAATAGGAAAGGAGACTTGATTTATGGAGATGCCAGCTGCAGATGAAAGCTTTAAAAGTATTATTAAGGATGCTATTCAGGAAGCCTTAAAAGAGATTGGAAAAGCAACTCTTACACTAGATGAATGTAAAGAGTATTCAGGTATAGGTAGAGACAAGCTGCTGGAACTTGTACATGCTGAAAATTCTGATTTTCCTTGCTTTAGAAATGGCACCAAGATTTTAGTTAGTAAAAAAAAGTTAGATTTATGGATTGAAAGAGTTGCTGAGGAAAGAAGATGCATATGAAAGGAGAGAAATATGGACCATGCTATAGAAAGTTTACAGGGATTTATAGATTCCGTTTTTGACTATGAGTTTATGCCGGAATGGAAAAGTGGGAAATACAAGAAATATTCTGATTGCCCATCGTATCCTGAACTTAAAACTTTAATTTCTGCAAGTAATATAATGCGTAAATATATTGGATGGGAACCACTAAGGATTAAGGATATGATGGATACATTTTATTAACAAAAATGAAAGGAGAAAAATAAATGAATGGATATTTGCAATGTTTGATAGACCAATATTCTAGACATGTAAAGTCAGCTATTGCACCAGCGGAAAGGCATATTTATGCTAGAATTTTAACTGATTTGATTGGATTGGAACAATTTTGCAATAAAGATAAGAAGCCTACTGTTGATGATATTCCTAGAAAATATGTAGTGGCCGACTTCAGTGGCGATATGAATGGATTTGTAGAGTATCTTAAGAAGTTAAAAGGTGGCATATGAGAGATAAAGAGCTTGTAAAACTGGAAAAGCAAAATGCAAAGCTGAAAGAGTTACTTCAGGAAAGTTTACAGTTTATAGAAATCTACAGGAGAAAAGCCAGGCACTGGGAAGATATGTACAATCAGCTTGATAGGTATTGTAGGCTTAAATATAACGATTGAGGGGTGAGTGATATGGCTGAAATAGAGATAATTGATGGATTTCAATACACAAAATCAAACCATAGGCTTAGATATAATCCTGAATTTCATGAGAATTATGGAAAGCCATGGCGCACAGAAGATTTAATTTATATGTGTTCTATGTGGGATGGTACGAAAAAGGCGGATATTGCAATGGCATTAGGTAGAACTATCAGCACAGTATTAACTAAAAAATATGAACTTAAAAAAAATGGAAAGTTTGATTACTACAAAAAGTTAGGTAAAAAAATATAAAAAAAGAGTCCTTATAAAAAGGACCAAACAAAAATTTTCGATACTTTCATTCTACATGAGAATGAAAAATAAATCAATGGAGGTAAATTAAATGGAAGCTGCTAAAAAAGTATCTAAGGAAATTGCAAAGCTCGGTGATGGAGATGTATTTGTAAAAAGAACTTCCAATGGTGCAATAAAAGCAATAAAAGGCCGACTTAAACTTGAGGAAAGAAAAGGACATTTAAGTGTAATACAGGGTAAAGCAATGATAACTGCAGCAGGATACAATGAAATGAATAAGATAGCAGGTATAAGCATAATAACCCCTGAAAAGCTTACATTGCCTAATGGAGACATGGTTGTAAACCCATATCCTATAGTAGACAAGGACTCGGGGACAATAGATAAGGTTTGGGTGAAGAAAACAGCCATAGGATTCAGCCCTATAGGAAATTTGGTTATGACTAGCAGCACACTTCTTTACGATATAAGAATGTATTTCATCCAGGACTTAAATAAGAAGATTCAAAAAAACAAGCGTGCCGGAAGAATGTGCATGGAAAACACTTTATCTGAAGATGAAAAGAAAAAAGGGATGTTTTTAAGAATTCAAGGAACCATGGGATTATGGGCAGATTTAAATGAAGCGGATATATTAAAATGCATGGATACCTATATTCAAAATAAACTTTTTGCAGAAAGAAAAGCACAAACTATTGCGGAAAGGAATTGTTTAAAAAAGCATCCATCTCTTTCACAAATTTATGTTGATGCATCAGGCACTGAACATAATCATTATGGATATGTTGATGTAATTGGCTATAACCACGATTTAAATAGAGAAGACCTTCTTAAGCTTGCACAAATGGCTGAAAGAGGTGAAGACATAAGTGAGTATAAGGGCATGAAAGTTGATGTAATAGATGCAAATACCATAGATGATGTCACTGAGGATGATGTTATGGCAGCAAGTGATGAGGAAGAAACTAGCCATAATAATGAACTCCCTGAATCTACAGGAATTCCAATTACTCCTATAGATATAAAACAAAGAGAAAAAGTTCCTAGTAAAGAAGTAGGGTCTGAATACCAGGGTCAAGGTCAAAGGGAAAAGATGATAGCCGACCTTGATACTGCAAAAGAGATTATAGGCGAAGATAGATTTTTTAAAATTATAGATGATAATTTTAAAAAACCTTTAGGTGAACTTACTGTGGGGCAGCTTGAAATGGCTAAGGCTTTGATGAATTCACAAATAGATCAAGGTGGTGAATTCTAATGAGCAAAATGTTAAAAGAAATAGTCATGAAAAATATTAAAGGTCAAAATACATCCCAGGAGCTTACAGGGAAGGACATAATAATAGGCCCTAATGGTTCAGGTAAAACTACAAGGATACAAGCCCTTGAAATAGCGCTTCAAGGCTATGTCTCAGGGCAAAATAAAAAATCAGATGAAACATTTAAGCATTCCAGCGGTAATGAAATGGAAGTTGGTTTAAAAACTGATGGATTTAGTTTTGTAAGAGGCTTTAAAAAAAGCCTCTCAAAGACCAAATCCGGAGAGACTAAAATAAATATTAAACAGTCTCTGAATATAAGCCCTTCAAAGGGTGAGAGTAAAATCGCAGAAAAGGAAGCAAGAATAGTTTCAGAACTTGGAAGCTTTCCGGTGATGCTTGATTTTGATGAATTTTTAAATCTTTCTGATAGCAAAAGAAGAGAGTTTATATATAGTCTGGCAGGATTCGAGAGTGCTAGGTGGACTAAAGATAAGGTTAAAAAGTTCCTTGAAGAAAGACTCTTAACCATGGAACTTGAAGTTAATAGCCCGGAACAATTTGAAATAATGAAGTCAGCGATATCTCAAGTGCTTGATGAATATCCGGAAAACTATGATATAAATTCAGGATTGCAGAGTATGCTGGATTGGACAAAAGTTAAGCTGAGTAATTGGAATGATGAAAAGAAAAGATCGGAAGGTGCAACAAAAAAACTTGCTGAACTAAAAAATAAGTTGACTGAAACAGATAGAAATTTAAAAGCAAATAAGGTCCAATTAGAGAATCTTCAGGAGGATCTTATAAAGGGTGAAAAGCAGCTTAGTATGGACACTCAGAAGAAAAAAAATATAGATTTAAGATCTGAAAAAATATCTCAGATTAAAAAGCAGATTGATGCTGAAAGTATAAAACAGAATCCATTTAATCAAAAGCAGTTAGGGGACTCAATAAAAAAATTAAAATCTAGTATGCGGAAAATTGACTATTCAGAGGATATATCGAGCTTAGATTCACAGTCAAAATCGTTGTCAAATGAAATCGAAAAAGTAATTCAAGATAAAGAAGAAGTTAAAAATAAAGGAACTGAAATAGCAACCAAAATAAAAACTCTCCAGGAAACATTGGATAAAGTAAAAGGTACTAATTGTAGATGCGTGATAGATGGTCGGATTAAATGTGATAAAAACTTTGAAAAGTTTATAAAGTTTACAGAATGTCAAATAAAAAAGCTGCAGCTTCAGAAAAACATATTGGCATCTACGTTTTCTGAGTTGAAGCAAAAAGCTGAGTTACTTCAAAAAGAAATGGCTGATATATCCGCAGATAAGGATAAACTGATAGCAGCTGAGAGAGAGGCATATAAAGCCAACAGCAAAATAAATGATGAGATAGCAAAATTAAATTCGGATATAGATAAGTGCAAAAATTTTGAAGCTATGAATCTTGAAAAAATAAAGTCTTTACGACTTGATTTAGAAAAATATCAAAATGAACCTACAGACCCTATTGCTCCATTAGACATGCTTGAGAAAAAGATTGAAAGTACAAGAAATCAGATTAAAGAATTGAAGTCGAAAATTCAGAGTCAGGAAGAGGCTAAAATAACACTCTCCAACCTAAAGAGCAGTATGATAGACGGCAAAAAGGCAGAGTATTATTCAGTATCATTTAAAGCACTTTGTGAAGCACTTGGCTCTAAAGGACTTCAAGGAGAACTTGTAAAAGAATCATTGGAGCCTATACAAAATTCAATTCAGGAGAATCTTACAGCTATGGGCATAGAAAATAAATTTTACTTTAGCACGAATTCAGATACAGGAAAAGAGATATTTCAATTTGGATGGATAAATAAATTTGGAGACAAAAGGAATTTTGATGCATTGTCTACAGGACAACAGATGATACTTCTTATAGCAATGCTAACAACTTTCATTGAGAAGGCTTCACCGGCATGCAGGATATTGGCCATAGATAATATTGAAAATTTAGATTCCGGCAATTTAAAAAATGTACTTGATGGATTAAACAAGTTGAGTGATAAATTAGATAACATCATACTTGCCGGGGTAATAGACATAGGAGAAGCTAATGGATTTACCATCTGGAATTTGGGAAAGGCTGGTGATGAAATAAATGAACAATCAGCTTAATGAATCCCAGAGAAAGGCAGTTGAAAGCACAAGCAAAGTCATTCTTTGCTTGGCTGGAGCTGGCACAGGGAAAACTTCAACATTAACCAGCAGAATAGCATATCTGCAGAAACAGAGAGTTTCATGTTCCAATATGCTGGCACTTACATTTACCAGGTTGGCAGGAAAGGAGATGAAAGAGAGAGTTATCCAATTAGTCGGGGAAAATGAAGGCAAAAACTTATTTTGTAATACATTCCATGCATTTTGCTTAAAGGTCTTGAAAGAATGGGGATACCTGATAGGATATGATAAAGATTTTACTATATATGATCAGGAAGATAGGGAAAATATCTTGAGGGTAATAATAAATGAATTTAAGTATGATGCACATCCTGATGAAGTTATAGATTATTTAAATGGTGATTTTAATAAAAAGTCTAAAAATTATATGGATGTAAAAGGTGCCGGTGATGAATATAAAAATAGGCTATTAAGAAATGATGCTGTGGATCTGGATGGACTGTTGGTGTATACACTTAAAATAATAAAAAATTATACGGAGGTTCAGCGGCAATATAATTCTTTGTATGAATATATTTTTGTAGACGAGTTCCAGGATTCAAATGATATACAAATGCAGCTTATAAAAGCACTTAATCCTCAAAATTTATTTGTAGTAGGAGATGATTTTCAGAGTATATACGGTTGGAGAAAAGCAAAGCCAGAGTACATCATAAACTTTGAAAAATATTATCCTGGATGTGAAGTAATAAAGCTTGAAGAAAATTATAGATCAACAGTTCCAATAATAACTGCAGCTAATAATTTAATATCACACAATGAAAATCAAACTAAAAAAGAATTAAGGGCACATAAAGATGGCCCTGAAATTGAATATATTGTAGCTGAGAATATAAGCAATGAATGTAACTTAGTATGTAGCAAAATACTAGAAGGTGGAAATTACAGCGATTATGCAGTACTTACAAGAACCAATAAACAGATTGAACCATTTGTACAGGCTTTTAAGATTTTTAACATACCCTTTCAAGTTGTAAGCAATAAAAATGATCCATTGAAAAAATATGATGTAAGAATGATTTTAAATATTTTAGAGGTAGCACTAAATCCTAAGGATGATGGAACATTGAAAAAAGTTATAAATTTTCCTGTAAAGATAGTAAATGAACTTCAGTTACAATCAGTTGAAAAGTATCAGATAGATGAATCCATAAGTTTTATGGAAGCATTAAAAAATGAGGTAAATTCTCCTGAGATTCAACAGTTTACTGATTTATTGGATGATATATATAAATATATCACTGAAGAAAATTCAGAAGCTTCAAGAGTATTTTGCATAGCACAAAATGTTCTAGGGTTAAAAGAAAAATATACTGAAGAAAAGAGGAATAACAAAATTAGAGATATTGAACTAGCGATGGAAGTTATAGAAAAATGGACAAATATACAACAAAATTTAGGTGAAAGCACTGATATTTCTAGCTTCCTAAAATGGGTTCATATAAAAGATATTCAGGAAAAACTTATGGAACAAAAGGATGCTGTAAAGTTAATGACGGCTCATAGTTCCAAGGGACTTGAATTCAAGAATGTATTTGTAGTTGGAATGAATAAAAATGTATTTCCTAATAAAAGAGGAGACCTTCAGGAAGAGCGTAGGCTCTTCTATGTGGCCATAACTAGAGCAAAGGATAGATTATACCTTAGCAGGTCCAAAAGGGCTTTAGGTTGGGGGAATAGAGAGTTTGCGACCCAAGAAAGCCAATTCTTAAATGAACTTAGAAATTAAAGGAGGTAATCATATATGGCAAATCCAGCTTTTAAAAGTTTAATTGAAGGATTTAATGCTCAAATAAAAGCAATGAATAAAAATGACTTAAAGGTATATGAGCCGGACAATCCGGAGTGGTTCATAAGTGGAATTAGATATGATGAAAAGCAAGACAAAATATTTTATGAAACTAAAGAGGACCCTGCAGAATTTAAAAGAATGACTGCAGAAGGAAATTAAAGACGGCTGCTCGGCAAAGCAACCGCCACACAATAAAGTAATGTCGGATAGGTACTTCGGCAAAAAGTACTTATCCCATATAGATTATATCAGATATTTATTAATTGTTCCCAAAGGGGGATAAATATGAAATATACATTATATGGTTTTAGCCAAAACAAAGCAATAGAATTTGGGCTTGATCTCAATGATTTGGCAATTCTTCGATATATTGTTGATTTTAAAGACAGTAAGAACATGTCAACCGAAGTAGTGGATGGCGAGTGTTATTACTGGGTTAAATATGAGGGCATTTTAAAAGAACTGCCTATCTTAAAAATAAAAAAGGATTCTATTTATAGACGATTAAAGACCATGTGTAAAATTGGAATATTGAAACATAAAACATTTAAAAGAGCAGGGACATATTCATTTTATACTTTAGGTCCTAAGTATATTGAACTTGTAGATGATTCAAATGATTCCAGTGTATCGGAAAAAAATCCGAATGGTATAGAAGAGAATCCGAGGGGTTCGGAAATAAATCCGATAGGGTCGGATTCAAATCCGGAGAGGGTCGGAAATAAATCCGTAAGGGGTACGGATTTAAATCCCGAACAAAATATTAATCTACTAAAAGATCCTTGTTGTTATAGTAATAATATCCTTCAAGAAATTACCAATTATTATTGCGATAAAGCAGGTACAGTAGAATTCAATATAAGTGCAGCAGAAACTCAGGTAATGATTGATTTATTAAAAACTATACCAGTTGATGTAATTAAGTCAGGTATAGATGAATCATTTAAGAATTTTAAACCAAAATTTGATGGTGATAAGATAAATAGTTTTAAATACTGTGAACCGATTGTAAAAAAACTCTGGAGCATTAAAAATGGGCTTGTTAGTAGTGGCAGCTCTAATAAGAGTTATAAATATGGGAAAAAAGAAAGTACTTTTAACAATTTCAAACAGAGGACGTATGATTTTAAGGACTTAGAGAAAAAGCTTCTTGGATGGGACAATGAAAACTCTGAAGATGATGAAGGTGGTTAAGAATGGAGTTGGAACAATATAGCATGTTAGAAAATATTTAATGGAGGTAATAAAGGTGAGAGTATCAATAGCGTTGGAAAAACAGGCACGTATAAATGTGAATTTAAAAGAAGGCCTTGATGTAGAAACATTTGGTCAGCTGGTATCAATACTCACTGAGAAAGCTATAAAACAGTCTAATGACTCTCTAGATGCATTGGAATCTAAATGTCATAAAGAAGTTCATGTAGACCATAGTCACTATGATCATGTAGAAAAAGCAGATATAACTATGGTTAAAAATAATGCTCCGATTACTCAAAATCTGGATGAGGAAAATGTATCTAAAGGACTTGTAATGGTAAGGTGTCCTGAATGTAAAAAGATAGCTGTAATGCTTCTTTATATAAAAAATGGACAGTTGGAGTATAAAAATAAAACTTTAAATTGCAAGAACTGTCAAGCAGAGTTACCCATAACAAAACTGAAACCTGCATATTATAAATGCCCCAATTGTGGCACCACAGCAACATTTTATATCATGGGAGATTTAAGAGAAGCCAATTGCAAGAGTTGTGGAAGCCTTATAGATTTGGTTTGGAATGATAAAAAGAAAAAGTATGAAAGTATTAATTTAATAAAATAAATTTTTAGGAGGAAAATGAGATGAATTCAACAGGAATCGTAAGAAAGGTAGATCAATTAGGAAGGGTAGTTTTGCCTAAAGAGTTAAGGGATAAATTTGATATCCCAGAATATACACCTCTTGAAATATATACGGATGGAGAGCAAATCGTTTTGAAAAAGTATCAGCCGGCATGCATATTCTGTGGGGATGCAGAGGACATCGTGAAGTGGAAGGGCAAGAATATATGCAAGAAATGCCTGAATGAACTTAGAGGAAGATAAGGAGGTACATGCATGTGAAACTTAAAAATTTAAGCAATATCAAATGGATTGGCGGAAAGCATGGTAAAGAAGAACGTTACCTGGAATTAATGCCAAAACACAAAATATTTGCAGATGTATTCTTTGGATCAGGAGCAGTTACTTTTTACAAAGAAACTATAAAGCCTGCTGAGGAGGATTCAAGAGGGAAGACCATATAAGGCTTAGAAATGTGCTTGAGAATATAAAGGGCAAAGCCATGGTCTGCTACTATCCGGATCCACTGATTGATGAACTGTATTCAGGGTGGTACCGAAACGAATATCATACGGCCAGCCAAATAAAAAACAGGAGTGATGGAGATAAGTGTCCGGTCCGGACCGAATTGATTCTTATGAATTACAAGCCAGAGGTCAATGAACAGTTGAAAATAGTGTAAGGGGTGAGATAGATGGGAATAAAAATTAATACCATAGAGGATTTAAGTGAAAATTTAAACAAGCTCCCGATACAAGCCATTGAGGATATAAATAAAAGAATAACGGACTGGATGAGTGAAGAAGGAAGTAGTATAGACGATCCATACATCAAGCAACAGTTTAGATATGCTGAAAATCTTATAAATATCAGGTGAGTATATGGAAAAAGATTTAAAATTATATTTATTTTTTAATGACAATGCCTTATTTGATCCGGATAATGCAGCTGAGATATTTGCGGAAACAGAAGATGAAGCAAGGCAAATATTGATGGAACATTTCAATGAAAAGCCATGGAGTGAAGGATGGAAATTGGTTGCTATCTCTGAAGTGAAAAAAGGATTCTGTTCTGCAATAGAGCCTGATTCATGGAAAGGAGAATTTTATGAAAAAGATTGAAATTAGAGATAGAGTTGTTTTTGAAATAGATGGTAAATCGAGACATAAAAAAATCATCTCAGGTAGAGTTATCTATGAAAATGAAGCATTTTATACAATAAAAGGTAAAAATCACAATGAATGTGTGACAAAAAATGATATACATTGCAATAGAGCAGTAATTTTGAAATTAAAGAAGGCGTCTGCATGAATTGGACTGAGGAAGAATATGAAGCTTATTGCAAAAAAAGGGGAATATCAATGAATCCAAAGGAGAAGCCTAAAGTTCAAAAATATAAAAATAAGGGCATTTGGAGAGATGGATTTTACTTTAGAAGTCAGCTTGAGTGTAAGAGATACTGCCAGCTGAAGATACTTTGTGCCAGTGGTGAGATAGCAGGATTTGTCCTGCAGCCGGAGTTCATACTTCAGGAAGGCAATGGAGAGAATAGAGGGATTACCTATAAAGCAGATTTTTTAGTATTCAACAAGGATGGTACCTATACTGTTGAAGATACCAAGGGATATGAGAGCCAGCAGTGGAAAAGAACTCTAAAACAATTCAAATTAAGGTATCCAGAGATTGATTTGAAGATATTGAAGGAGGTATGAAATCTATGACACCGGGTGAAGTAATTTATAAGTTGACAATTAGGTTTAACCTCAATTTAAAGCAAAGGACAGAAATTAGAAATTTAATAAAAGATATCGCAGGAGTAAAATCCTGTGATATTGATACTGCTGCAGAGGAAATAAAAAAACTTATGGTAAATAAGCATAAAAATATTGCTGAAATAAGGGAAATGTATGACATTCAAGAATTGTGTACTTTAAAGGGATATTATCCTGATGATGCAAGTTAAAAATGGAGGGATTAATAAAGTATGTTATTGGCTGAGTTCTATAGGCAAACTATTGCTAAGATAGACAGGCAGATTAAAGATGCAGAATTGAGCGGAGATTTTAGTAAAGTAGTTAGTTTGATGAAAGAAAAATCCGAATGGGAGAAGAGAGCTAGAGAAGATGAAAATTTAAAGTAATATGCAGGGGGTGACATAGTGTATAAGCTGAAAGTTGTTGATGAAGGTACTGGTGAAGTTGTAGAAGGTATAGATATATCCGGAGGATACAACATACAGTGGGCTTGTAATGAGGACAGCGGGAGAATCCACCATGTTACTAACATTAAGAATGGTAAATGGGGAGAAAAACACTGGATAAAAAATTACATTTATACTCCTATAGCTAAAAAACTTATAGAGAAATTTAAGGAGTTAAAAGGGATAAAACCTAGAGAAATATTGTTTATAGAGGATACGGAGTGGAAACTTGGAAATGCCAAATATAACTGGGAAGCCCGGACTATGAAAGCTAACAAGAATTTTGCTGAATTAACAGGATTTAAATGGATTATAGAAACAAGAATATGGTATACAGATAAAATGAGCAGAGAGCAATTGGTATTACTTATATACCATGAACTTAGGCATATAGATCCAGGAGATGATGGCTTGAAAAGACATGATATTGAAGATTGGAATAATATTGTGGCCACATTTGGTACTGGATGGGATTCTACAAAATCTAAAATAAAAGATATTTTAGATGATAGTTTTGAAGCATGGAGAGAAGTAATACCAACAGAAAGGCAAATAAGTATATTTGACAATAATGTAATTCCAATAGAGAGAGCTAAATAATATATTGTTCAGGGCTTGTTTGAAATATGCAGGCCCTGTGAAAAGGGATGTGGAGAGAATGAAAGATTATCTAAATGCTACAGAGAAAAATCAATTGATGGTTTTGATGTCAGTTCTGCAGCTTATGAACGGAGAAAGAAATGGTGGTATAGATGGACCTAAAATATCAGCAATGCTTGAGGATTGGGATAAAAGAGGAAATATGACTAAAGAGGAACATAAAAATTTGAAAATGGCAAACACGTATCTTAGTAAATTTTGCACCAGTGTTATGAACAGACTGGCCCCTGAAGAAAAAGAAAAGTTGCATAAAAGGCTTATTAAATTTGATTTTAGGTTAGTAGATGATTATACACTTAAGAAAATATATAGAGATATAAATAATCATATGGTAAATGCTGTGATACCAAGAGACATGTTTTATAAATGGTGTGAGGAAATAATGGATGTTAACTGTAATGGTTGCAATGAAAATTGGAAAAAATGTGAACTTCATAAAGTACTTGAAGAAAATTTTGTACCTGAAAGTACCTGGAATAAAAATAACTGCAGATATGCATATAAGGGTAATAGAATAGCCGAAAAAGGTGCTTGAATTTAAGAAGGTGGAGCATGGGATATAATCCAGGAGAAATGATTGATGTATTTGTAAAAGTAAGAGGCGGATGGAAATCTAAGCGATATAAGGTTGTTCAAGAAACAGATAAATTTATAACAATCACTAATGGCATGTATAAAAACACTATAAATAAATATAACTTAAAAACTGGAAGGGTAGAAATTGAAAAAGTTGAAAGTGAGGTGCCTGCAATGGGGGCAAAACAAAAAATAACGGATGATCAGTTGCTTCAGGAAATTAAGGAGCATGGTTTAAATAAGAAAACTAAAGAATTTATTGCTCAACAATATAATATAGGGCTTCATACAGTGGACTATCGTATAGATGCTTTAAGAGAATCAGGAAAATTAAAGGATGTATTATTAGATGATTTCCAAGGTAAGGATATCAAGGGTACTGATGTTTTAATCAACGAAGGATCTAAAACGGATGAAAATGAGAAGGTTGAGAATAAAAATAGTAAGCTACCTCATGGAAGAATATTAGTTCCTTCAGACTTTAAAGGAAAAATAATGAATTATAGGATTTATGAAAATAATGGAGGCTTTACTATGAAGAGACCAAATGGGACGACTGTAATGCCAATGGATTTTTCAGAAGTTGAAGATCTTATTAGGGAATTACAAGAATTATGTAAAGTTAATGGTGTGGTAATAGAGAGGTAGCCATGAACATACCAGAAAAATTATATCAGGAGGATGTTGATAATTTTATTGACATCCTCGAAAGATTTAAAAGATTACAGGATACTGAATATTCGGTAGCTTACAAATTACATAAAGATGCTTTAGCAGAATATGACAGGTGGAGCACAATATTATTTGAAACGAGAAGGAGTGAACTAGGTAATAAAAAAGATCCGCCATGGAAAACACGAATTGAAGACATATTAAAAATTCTAAATAACATTTATACCAGCTCACGTATGGTTTGGAATAAATCAAAGAATGATTTGGATGAAGGAAAGTATTGAAATGGGGGTAATCACATGGATTATATCAGAGAAGCAATAGAATATCTAAGACATTACAATGATTTGAAAATCTCACTTGAAACTTTGAAATATGAAGTAATGCAAATTGATGCTGAAATTAAAAGTGTTAAGGCCATAGATTATTCGGGCCAACCTCATGGTTCCGGGGGGAAAGCTCCGGATGATTTATTAGTGAATAGAGTATATAGGAAACAAAAGGCAATGCAGGAGATAAAGCTTACGAAGATAAAACTTGCTAAATTAGATGAAGCTTTGAGCGGTCTCTCTGAGGGGCAGGGGAATCAGCTGCAGGAGGAAATGGTTCGGTGGTTTTATGTAGACAATAAAAAGTTGAGTCAAGTTAGAAAAAATTTAGATCAAAGGAATATAGAGCATAATTTTAAAGATAAACAGCTTTCTGATAGGCAGATTTACAAAATAAGGGATAAGGGTATAAAGAGAATGGCCATAAGATTTTTTGGAATAAAAGGATTTGGAGATTAAGCAGTGGACCGTTGCTTAATCTGCCATAGAAAGTTGAAAGATAGCGAAAGCAGGAAGAGAGGAATTGGGCCTGTATGCTGGCGTAGAGTTATGAAGGTCGCAAAAGAGGAGAGGCAAAGAAGAAAAAATTATAAGCATAGAAAAGGATCTGAAATACCAGGTCAGTTAAATATATTTTCTGAGGAGGATAAATAATGTTGGAAAATGCGAAAGTGATAGTGCCATATAAAGAGATCCAGAGTGTAATAAATAAAGCAAAAGAAGTAGAAGATTCTAGAAAAGAAATACTTGAACTAGAGCAGAGGATAGAAAGTAAGGCAGAAGTAAAAGTATTAGATAATATAATAGATTTACTTGTAGATGGCTTTAACAGTAAAAATATGGATGATAAACAAGCTTGTATTAAAAAGAGCATTGAAAAATATTGTAATACCTTCAAGATTCCAATTAAAGAACTTATACCAAATATTAATGATAAAAATAAGTAGTATGGAATTATTGGAAGTGATGAAATCAAAAGTAAAGGGAGATAATTTCATGTGTAAATATTGTGAAGGTATATATGGAAAATATATCAATATAGGGCAGAGCCCTCTTAGTAAAAAGACACAGCCAGACAAAGCACAAATAACTCAATTAATTGATGATAGGCCAGGAATAGTATTATACAAAAATGGACTTGCACAAGGATATTTTGATATAAGTTATTGCCCTATTTGTGGAAGAAAATTAAATTAGTTGGTGGTATCTCAAGTATAAGGGGGGAAAAAGTTGGACAAATCAAGATATTTTGTGATCGAAAATAAAGAAACTCGAAAGAGGTATTTACTAGCATTCAAAAAATGGGTAAACAGTGGCACTCCAGAGGGATATGCAAGAATAACTAAATGTTTACCACTTCCTTTAAAATATTATGAGCTGCCTATTTATAATGAATTAGATTGAAGGAGGAATTAATGATGGTAAAACATTATATAGAATTTATATATCCAGGAGCATTTTTTAGTGAATCAAATATAAAAGAAGTTAATAATAGAAATCCAAAATCTGTGGAAATTCCAAATACAGCATTTGGTTTTAGATTTATGGATAGGGAAGAGGTGGAATTAAAAAGTGGAGAAATATTAAAAGGTGATTTCAAGAATATTTCGGGCTGGTACTATGAAGGTAAAAAAATGACTTTGGAAGATGTAGAGAAAGAAATGCCAGATGAAAATATATTGATTGGTAATATGATTCTTAACAAATGGGATAGTATCATATGGACAAAATTCAATCAAGCAATTCCACTATATGAAAATGATGTCGTGATAGCATTGTAGTTCGTAATTTGAAATTTATGGCCCGGGAGATGAGAAAAATAGGGAAAACAGAGTTAACTGTAGATTTAGAAAAAATAATATGGAATGAAACTCATAAAAAAGGTGTATTTGGTTGCTTTGAGGTAACAATAGGATGGGCTGGTGAAGAAAGAGTAGACTATATGACTTATGATACCAAAAATACTTGGCGTTGCTATGAAATTAAAGTTTCTAAATCTGATTTTCATAGTAAAGCTAAAAAAACGTTTGTTGGTCACTATAATTATTTTGTAATGACTGGAAAATTATATGCAGAAGTAAAAGAAGAGATACCAAATCATATAGGAGTTTATTGTGGTAGCTGCCTTGTTAAAAAAGCAAAAAAACAACCATTAGGAGTAGATGAGGAAATATTAAAAAATAGTATGATAAGGTCATTAAGCAGAGAAAATGAAAAGTTTATAAAGACTGCCGATACAAGTTATATTAATAGACTTAATAGTAAAATTGCAAGGCTTGAAAGAGAATCAAGAGAAAATCATAATAAATATTTAAGATATTCTAATTCTATATTTATGATATGTGATAAATATAGCCTAAATTATAAAGAGATAAGAGAGCTAGTAAGGAACATGAATTAGTATACAAAGTAGAGATTTTACGCATCTTCAGGAGGTGAAAAAAGGTGAAATCAATTTTAAAGTATCCAGGTTCCAAGTGGAGAATAGCAAAATGGATAGTAGCTCAGATGCCAGAACATCACAGTTACTTAGAACCATTTTTCGGAAGTGGTGCTGTACTTTTTAATAAAAAGCCAAGTGATATTGAAACTGTAAATGACTTGGATAACAGAGTTTATACACTTTTTAAGGTGATTAGAGAACAACCTGAAACCCTGGCCAGGATGATTTTTTCAATACCGTATAGCAGATATGAGTATGATTTGGCTTTTAAAGAGGTACCGGAGAATGAAATTGAGATAGCAGTGCAACTTTTAATTCAATGCTGGCAGGGTCATGGATTTAGGACAAATGGTTATAAAGTAGGTTGGAAGAATGATGTTCAAGGCAGAGAAAAAGCATATGCATTATTAAATTGGAATAGATTGCCCGGTTGGATTATGGATGCGGCAAAAAGATTAAAGCAAGTTCAAATTGAGCATATGCCTGCAGTAGAACTTATAAAAAGATTTAGGTATCCAAATGGTTTAATATATGCTGATCCTCCATATGTATTAGATACTCGAAGTGGGAAACAGTACAAGCATGAAATGTCTGATAAGGACCACATTAAGTTACTAGAAATATTACTACAGCATCCAGGGCCTGTTATGTTGTCAGGATATAATTCAGATTTATATAATGAAACTTTAAAAGGATGGACTAGGTTAAAAACTAAAAGTAATGCTGAGGGTGGGAATATAAGAACTGAGGTATTATGGATGAATTTCCAGCCGGTGTATCAATTGAAATTCAATGTAATATGAGGGGAGATGTTTTGAACATGGAGTTAGTATATAACAATGGAATTATGTGGTGTAAGGTTGAGAATGAAGAAATTTTGAAAGAATCTATAATGCTTGATGGAAAGCCTATGGATCCAGGTACTATTATTGATGGATTTAATATAAATGGAAGGCAAAGAGGGTTTGATATAAAATCTCCTATAGTATTTCTAGGCATTATAAAAGATGATGATTCTAAGATAATATTGTTTGATGTCTATAGCAATAATATGGGCAGAGGTTGGTATATAGCGTTTTTTTATGTAGATGAGGATTGCATCTTGCAAGCAAATCCATATAAGGGATATGGGACAGATATATATCCACTATGGAAGGGATGAATGCAGTGATTGAATCTAATTATGGTATACAAATAAATACTCAGGCAGTTAAACAAATAATTAAAGAAGATGGTGAAATTTTAACGGAAAAATATGATGCTCATATATTGGCTGATAAAGGAAATGGAACATTGTCAATAATATTACAGACAAGCCCTAAATTAGGTATGTCTATAAGGATAAATGATATCACAAAAATTGTTAAAATTGAATGTATCCATGAAATATTAAGAAAAATAGAAGAGCAGGAAATATGGGCAGAGAAATCACTTGCAGATGATAAGGCTGGTTATAAAAATGCGATAGAAGATGGTTTGAAATTAGCAGAATATACAATATTGGATGAATTAAAGAGGTTATAAATATTATGAAGGATGTTGATATTTATGTATGAAAATGCACATAAAAAAATGAAAAATAAAATTGGAATTGATGTAGAAGGTTTTAGACATTCTGTAAAAGTAGCTGCCGATGCATTTACCAAGATATTTGAAGTATTTATTAAAATATTTCAGCCTATTGTAGCAGTTTCTCCTGAGAAATCAAATAAATTCATTTCTCCAATTCCATTTAAAGAAGGTATAGATAGTACATTTAAAAAATCTAAATCTAAAAGTTATAAAAATAATTTTTTTGATGAATTGGATGTAAAAGTACATGGATTAATGCAACCAAGTACTGATGAGTTGGTTAAAGCTAAAAAGTTATATGATAAATTGAAGAATAAAGGTGAAATATCATTTGATTTTCCTGCTTTTTATAGGATATGGGGTGTTGAAATACAAAAGCTCAATATAAATAAAATTGATTGTCTAGACAAATTAGTTGCTAAGGTGCATGGGTATAAAAAGTACAGACGTAAATTGATATTAAGTGGTAAAGTAAAAAAATATATAAATTGTTGTTTCAGAATGGGTAGTAAAAAACATATAGGTAGATGTGCGGTAAGGCCGGTTTTGGATGATAAAAAAGAATTTGACTATTTTACTAGTGTCCATGATGAATATAGATGTGATTTATGGTATAGTAAATATCCGGAAGATAACGCTAAAAAATTTGTAACTAAAGTATTTGATGATTTAGCGTCTTCTGAAGAGGAGGATGATCATATTGGAATATAAATCTAAATATTCGATGGTTATTGAATGTCCTCATTGTGGCTATAAGAATAGAATGCCTTGTAATTTTTGTCAAAAGTGTGGGAAAAAATTATTAAAAGATAGATGCCTGCATTGTTGGAAAAGTAGTAAAAAAGTTGTAAAGACTATTGCTCAAAATTGTGATGAATGTAATATAAATAAATTTGCTCCGGAGGGGAGATATGAGTAAAATAGAAAAAAATAAATGCGTAAAACTTGACATTATGGTATAATAATTTTGAGAAATTATAATTTAATAGAAATCAATACAGAGTTCTGGAAAAAACCAGGACTCTTTTTTATTGCAAAGAAAGGTGGCGAGAGAGGTAATTGTAAAAGATATTATTAATGATAGAGATTTAAATAGTAATAAAAATAAAAAATCTAGGAGACATAAAACTAGAAAAAGATTCAAGAAACGAAAGAAAAACAATAAACTCTCTCTTACTGATATAGAAAATTTAATGAGACAGGACAGTTATGTAAGGGGACATGGGGGAGCACTGAAGCAAAAAACATGGAGGAATTTCTAAGTGATGGAAGTAAAGATGTTTGATGTAAATGATATAGTACCTTATGAAAATAATCCTAGAAATAATGAATCTGCAGTTGATGCTGTGGTAGAAAGTATAAAAGAATTTGGATTTAAAGTTCCGATAATCGTTGATAAAAACAATGTAATTATAGCTGGCCATACCAGGTATAAAGCTGCAAAAAAATTAGGAATGAAGATAGTACCAGTGTTAAAAGATGAAGATTTAACTCCTGATCAGGTTAAAGCCTTTAGAATTATGGACAATAAATCTTCAGAGAAATCTAATTGGGACTATGAATCATTACTAAAAGAAATGGACTCACTGAAATTAGATGATTATAACTTAGAGCTTACTGGTTTTTCATTAGGTGAAATAGATGATCTTATCGATAAATATATTCCTAAAGAAATAAATGAAGATCTGGAATTTGATGTAGATGAGGAAATAAAAAATACTGATAGTCCTATATCAAAAAGAGGTGATATGTGGCTTTTAGGTAAAAATAGATTGCTGTGTGGAGATTGTACTTTAAAAAGCGATGTAGAAAAATTAATGGATGGACATAAAGCTAAAATGGTATTTACGGATCCACCATACAATGTGAACTATGAGGGTGGTACTGATGAAAGGTTGACTATACAAAATGACAATATGGATGAGGACGCTTTCTATAATTTTTTGCTAAAAGTATTTAATAATTACTCTGATGTTATGGAGGAAGGAGCTCCAATATATGTTTGCCATGCGGATAGCAAAGGAGAAGATTTTAGGAAGGCATATAGAGAAGTTGGTCTAAAACTTGCCGAGTGTATAATTTGGGTAAAGAATACTTTTGTTATGGGCAGGCAGGATTACCAGTGGAGACATGAACCTATACTTTATGGTTGGAAAGAAGGTAAGGCCCATTATTTCATTAGTGATAGGACCCAGGATACAGTATGGGAAATACCAAAGCCTCAAAGAAGTAGTGAGCATCCAACGATGAAACCATTGGTTCTCTGTGCTAAGGCAATAAAAAATAGCAGCAGGCCGAAGGATATAGTTGTTGATTTCTTTGGAGGAAGTGGGTCAACATTAATTGCTGCATCCGAAATAGATAGAGTATGTTATCTCATGGAAATAGATGAAAAGTACTGTGATGTCATTGTAAAAAGATATATTCGAAATGTTGGAGAAGAAGGAATCTTTTTAATAAGAGATGGTAAAAAAATTTCTTATAAAAATATTTAAAAGAATCAATAAAGCCCTTGCTATTACTGTGTTTTAGAGTGATATATAGTATAACAAAAAAACACAGGAGGGTTTAATATGAAAGCATTATTTGGAAGAAAAATTTTAAATTTGAAGGAGCTTAAAGAATTCACAAACAAAGCTAAAGAGGCTGGTGAAAGTGGCATATGTTACAAGGTTGTAAAGGAAATAATTCTAAACGATGAGAAATTTAATGAATTTACAAAAGCACTTTGGAAGAACCAAACTTGGATATCAGAAGGAGATGGAGGTTGCAATGATAAGGAAGAATTGAAATGTATAAGAGTTAAAAATATAAAAACTAAGAAAAGTATCTTAGTAGATCCTGAAGGATATACTTATCCAAGGTATACAGCTTTAGAAGATTAAAGAAAGCCCCCAAAAGGGCTTTTTTAAGTTATAAAATAATTTGAATATTAATATTAAAAAAGTAGCTTAAAGTCCTTGCTATTACTGCGTTTCAGAGTGATTAATGTACACAACAAAGAAACACAGTTGGAGGTTGGGAAATTGAAGAATCAAGTTTTTGGAATAGAAATTGAGCTTACAGGTATTACTAGAGAAAGAGCTGCTAAAGTTATTGCACAATGTTTTGAAAGTAGGGCGACATATAAAGCCGGTATCTATAAACAATATGAAATCAAAGATAGCGAAAATAGAATATGGAAAGTAGAAAGAGATAGCAGTATACGGGCTCAAAGAAAATCATCAGGTAGATTATTATATGCTGGTGATGAATATAGAGTTGAAATTGTATCACCAAAATGTAAATATAAGGATATACAGAGGATCCAAGAAATAGTAAGGCTTCTAAGAAAGGCTGGTGCAATTGTGAATAGAAGTTGCGGAATACATATCCATATAGACGCTGCAAACCATAATGAAAAAACTTTAAGGAACCTCGTAAATATTTTTTATAGTAAGCAGGATTTAATATATAGGGCTTTAGGAGTCGAAGGTAAAAGGGAATCAGATTACTGTAGAAAGTTAAGTGAAAGATTTGTGGAGGAAATTAATAATAGAAAGCCAAAAACTTTAAATGACTTCTCAGATATATGGTATAAGCCATATTGTGGGTCACGAAGCAATCATTATCATAGCAGTAGATATCATGGATTAAACCTACATGCAACCTTTACTAAGGGGACTATAGAATTTAGAATATTTAACAGTACCACCCATGCAGGTAAGATTAAAGCTTATATTCAATTTTGCTTGGCAATAAGCCATCAGGCTATGGTTCAAAAATCGGCAAGTAAGAGAAAAACAATAACTGATAACGAAAAATATACATTTAGAACATGGCTGCTAAGGCTTGGATTAATAGGAGATGAGTTTAAAACATGTAGAACGCACTTATTATCAAAATTAAAAGGAAATATTGCATTTAGACATGGAAGAGTAGCTTAGGAGGTAAAGCCTCCTTTTTTATTTGCCTTCATAAGGGAGCTGACTTATGAGGTGATATTTTGGGAAAGATTACTTTGAAAAATAAGGAATTAAAAGTAAAGATTGAAGATGCTCTTTTGAAAAGGGCACTTGGATATGAGTATGAAGAGACTGAAATAGTAGCTACTAAAGATGGCAAAAATGCTAGGGTTAAGAAAATAAAAAAGGTAGTACCACCAGATGTTAATGCATTATATTTATTACTTAAAATAACTAAAAAAAATGAAGATGAGTTTACAGATTAAAAATGTTGAGATTGGTGAGGTGGTGACAATGTAAGGATGGCAAGACAGCGGAGCCCCAATATAGAAAAGGCATTTAATATATACCGGGAGCATAACGGCAATATAGCTAATAGAGAAATAGCAAAAATATTGGGTGAAGATGAAAAGAAAATTGCAGTTTGGAAGCAACGTTATAAATGGAGAGATAATGTTGTACAACATAAAAATAATAGTTGTACAACAAATAACAAGAAATCGGTAAAACCTCACAAGAATAGCAATAATAAAAACTCAGTGGCATCTAACAAAACCAACACACATAGTTCAAAAGCTAGATATGGGAATAAAAATGCTGTAGGTAATAAAGGAGGTCCTGGAGGTCCATTTAGAAATAAAAAAGCTGAAAAGCATGGCTTTTATTCCAAATACCTTCCTGAAGAAACATTTGATATTTTTCAGGAGATAGATAAGATGGATCCATTGGATATGCTTTGGAATGGGATAAAAATTCAATATGCAATAATTATAAGGTCCCAAAGAATTATGTATGTAAAAGATCAGGAGGATCTTACTAAAATTTTAAAGAGAGAAAAAGAATCCACCGGGGTTGCTTCAGATGGTTGGGAAAAAGAATATGAAATTCAAACTGCATGGGATAAACAGGCAAAAGCACTGCAGGCTCAATCAAGGGCCATGGCTGAGCTGAGGAGTTTGGTAAAACAATATGATGATACCTTACATGCTAATTGGGATTTGGCTACTGAAGAGCAAAAAGCAAGAATAGCAAGGTTAAGAGCTGAGGTAGATATAAATAATGAAAATAGCAACAAAGAGAATGCTCTAGCTGATGCAGTACTTAAGGCCATGAATAAGCGAAACGGTGTTAACGATGAATAGTGATTTTTGGATAAAAATAGTTGAAACTTATTATTATGATCCTATAGGCTTTTTTGAAGATATACTTAATTTTCAACCTGATGATTGGCAGGGTAAAGCTGCAGAAAGTGTTCGAGATAATCCTAAGACAGCTATACGTTCGGGGCAAGGTGTCGGCAAGAGTGCCTTGACAGCATGTTTAATGCTTTGGTATATATCTATGCATCCTTATTCAAGGATAATTGCTACAGCGCCCACTAAAAAGCAACTGGAAGATGTACTTTGGGCAGAGATAAATAAATGGCTTGTGGGGACTATACTTGAAGGCAAGATCATATGGAAAAAAACCAGAATAGAAATGAATGGATATGGTGCTGTATGGTATGCAACTGCTAAAACTGCAACAAGACCTGAGAATATGCAAGGATATCATGAACAGTACATGCTTTTTGTTGTTGATGAAGCTTCTGGTGTAGAAGATAAAATATTAGAGGCAATACTTGGTACATTAGGACATCAAGATAACAGATTACTTCTTTTAGGAAATCCAACAAAAACAACTGGAGTATTTCATGATGCTTTTTATAAAGATAAAGTTGATTATTATACTCTCAATGTTAATGCAAGGGATGTTAAGAGAACTAATAAGAATAACATAAAATCACTTATCAGGAAATATGGAGAAGATTCCAATGTAGTAAGGGTAAGAGTTGATGGAGACTTTCCTAAACAAGAGGATGATGTGTTTATTCCTCTTGAGTTCATAGAGCAGTCCATAATGACAGAATATTTAGAGCGTGAGATTGAAAGCATTGACATAGGTGTGGATGTTGCTAGATTTGGAGATGATGATACTGTAATAGCTCATAAAGTGAATAATAAGATTTTGCCACTAAAAATTAGAAGAGGGCAGGACCTCATGAGAACATCAGGTGATGTTCTTTTTTCATGTACTGGTTTAAAAGAAAAATATCCTGAATTCTTTCATAGTGGAAAAATAAAAGTTAAAATTGATGATACCGGTCTTGGTGGTGGTGTAACTGACAGGGTTAGGGAAGTAATAAGAGATAAAAATATTACTTGGATAGAAATATATCCGGTAAATATGGCAAAATCCATACATCATAAGTATTGTTATGATATAACAACATATTTATGGAGTGTGGTAAGGGATCAGATTGATATATCTAATGGCCAGAAATGCCAACTTATACTTCCTAATGATGATGATTTAGTAGGTCAGCTTTCCTGTAGAAAATATACTTACCACTCTTCAGGAAAGATTAAAATTGAATCTAAAAAAGAAATGAAAGATAGAGGCTTGAAATCTCCTGATAGAGCAGATGCAGTTACATTGGCTTGCTTACCTGTTAAACCTAAAAATAATGAAAGACAGAAGGGAGGTAGAGCAGGAAGAATATGAATAATAAAGTAGTAGTAAAAAAAATAGTTTCAACAGATGCAGTAGGACAAAGTAAACAAATAGATACAGATCCTTTTACAGGTTTATATGATAAAGGCGTAATATCTCCACTTTATAGCCCTGAACTTTTAATAAGACTTCCAGAGCATTCTGATATATTGCAGCAGTGTATAGATGCATATAAAAACAACATAGTTGGATTTGGTTATAATCTTAAATTTGATATTGATTATGATAAGGCTGATGCGTCAACTAAAAAAGAATTGGATATGGAGCACAACAAATATGATAACTTTTTTAAATACTGTAATTTTGACGAATCCTTTGTTGAAATAATGAAAAAGGTTATAGACGATAGAGAAAGACTTGGATGGGGAGCAATAGAAGTTTTGCCTGATGGATTAGGGATACCTGCAGGTTTCGAACATATTCCAGGACAAACTTTAAGAATATGTAAGAAAGATGAAACTTTAGTGGACATTGATGTAACAATAACAGATGAAAATGGCAAAGAAACAGTAATTCATAGAAAAAAGAGATTTCGTAAGTTTGTTCAGATAAGAGGTATACAGACAGTGTACTTTAAAGAGTTTGGAGATCCAAGGGATTTGGACTGGAAAACAGGAGATTATGGGGAAAACATTCAGGAAGAGAGAAAAGCAACATCAATAATATTTTTCAATATATATAGCCCATATACACCGTATGGTCTTCCGAGATATCTAGGAAATGTTTTAAACCTTGAAGGTACTAGAAAAGCACAGGAACTTAATTATAATTATTTCGATAATGGAAGACATATTCCTTTGGCTGTTGTAGTTGAGAATGGGCAACTAACAGCACAATCAGTTGAGTTATTGAAAAACTCTAAAGGTGAAGATGCGCAATATGGATATTTAGTATTAGAGGCTGAGGGCTTTAAAGATGGAGATGGATTAGTAGGTACTGATGAAAAGTCAAATAAAGTTAATATAAGATTGGAGAAATTGGCTGAAATACTTCCAGAGGATGCATTATTCCAGGAATATTGTAAAAATAACAGGAACAACATACGTTCAGCATATAGGCTTCCACCCATTTACACAGGTGAAAGTCAAGATTATAATCGGTCTACAGCTGATACTGCCAGACAGATAACAGAAGAACAGGTCTTTCAGCCTGAAAGGGAGGCAGTTTCCTTTAAATTCAATAATCTACTTAGACCCAAATTAGAAATAAAAAATGTTTCTATGAATTTTAATATGCCTAAGATAACGGACAATAGTGATATAGCCAGAGCCTTATATCCATATATATCAGCTGGTACTGCAACACCGAATATGCTTCTTGATTCTATGGGGCAGCTGCTTGGCAAGAAATTTGAAACTATAAAAGAAGACTGGGCAAACCAACCTCTACAGATAACTTTAAAACAGTTTGATATTCAAAAGCAGGTACAGCAACTTCAAGGTGCAGTCCAGAAATCAGATGAAAATAAAATACTTGAGGCTCTAAAAGATATTCAAATATCGGTGGAAGGAGCCTTGCAAAATGAGTAAAAGAGATGTTTTAGTGGCATTTTCTAGCGGATTAAAAAAAGCTATAGCTAAACTTGATACTGATACAAATAAGTATTTTGCCAAGGTAAAAGGTAATAAAATCTGGATTACAGATGCAGAACAGTTTTCAAGAGATGTTGAAAAGACAATGACAGCTTTCTTTAATAAGCAAAAAGGCGACTATATATCCAAGATAAAAAATTCTCTGAGTGATTCTGAAGTATATGAAGATATAGAAAAAGATATAGAGTCTCTTTTGTTTTCTGGTGATAGTAACAATAAATATATAAATGAACTAAAAGGCAAAATTCAGCCTTTAGTAAGGAAATATGTTAAGGAATTAGCCAAAAGAAGTTTAAAGGATTTAGCGGATACTTTTAAATCAAGGATAAAAATTGAAGGCCCTGACTGGAAATATGGAGATAAAAAGCCAGCGTATTTTGATGAAAAAATATTCAATAAAAATTCTGCAGTATGGATTGAAAATCATGTTATTAAGTTTGCTCCGGAGGTGCAGCAGACAACACATGATTCTGTAGTAAGGTCTTTAAAGGAAGGGTACGAGGCAGGAGAGACTACAGATGAACTATCTGATAAATTGGATAAATTACCTGCATTTGATAGGAATAGGGCCATAAGGGTTGCACGTACTGAGACTATAGCTGCTAGTAATGCAGGTGAATTTGAAAGCTATAATCAAAGTGATTATGTAATAGGGAAACAGTGGCTTTCATCCCATGATGATAGAGTAAGACCGGATCATGAAGCTGCCAATGGACAAAAAAAGAAATTAGATGAACCTTTTGAAGTTGGAGGATACAAACTTATGTTTCCAGGGGATAGTTCTTTAGGAGCACCAGCAAGAGAAGTTATTCATTGCCGATGTACTATGGTGCCGGTGTTTAAAGGTGAAAGTTTAGATTGATTTAACAGGAGGGAAATTATGGATAATAAGTTAGAAAAAACTTTAAGTGAAAAAGAAATGTTTTGTTTGTCAAAGCATATTCAAGAACTAAAAAAGATTGTTTACAGCTCATGTTCTACCTGTAAATATCAAGCTGAATGTGCTAAAAATAATTTTAAATTTGAAGAGAATACCTTGCTGCATTTAGAAACAATAACTAATAACGTATGTAGAAGATACTGTTATGATGGTAGAGAAATATTTAATATATCTATTTCATTAGGCAAAAATCCAGATATTAATAAGATCGTTGAAACGCTTTGTAAAAGGCTTGAAGAAGCTACACTATAATTCTCATATTTAATTTCTTTTATATTTTATAAAAAAATACTTTAGAAAGGAGGACATATAGGTGGATTTATTTAAGGACTCAGATAAAAAAATATTGATTGATTTGTCTCTTAAAAATGGTGCTAAGGAGCCTAAAGTCGTGATTGGAGATCTTGACATATCATCCAGGGTTAGAGGTATAAAAATAGCAGGTGGAGTAGGGAGAATTTCATCGGTAGAATTAGAATTATTACCTGAAGAGGTAGATATAACTATAGATCAAGTACCTATAATCTTAAAGAAAAGCATTAAGGATTTTTCTTTAGAGGATATTACTAAAGAACTTCAGCTGAGACTATGTAGACAGCTTATAGAAAATAGTTATAAGAGGTGATGAAAGTGCCGGCTAAACAATTTGAAGTCAAAATTGCTAAGGTAGATCAGGAAAATCATATTGTGGAAGGTGTTGTATATAGACCCTCTAAGGTTTTCAAGGAAGATGGTACACCAAAGGATTATGTGGACACTCAAGGGGACTGGGCAACCGTAGAAGATGTAAAAAAGGCATGCCACAATTTAAGTAAGAAGTTAGCACTTACACAATCTATAGCTAAGGCAGGTGTGGATAAAAGTCATAATGAAAAAGGTGGATATGGTTTTGTAGTTGAAAATTATATAGCTAAAACAGATATCCCTGATATAGAAGCTAAAGCTGATGATTGGTGTGCTGCAGTAGAAGTTACAGATGATTCAACATGGAATCAAGTGTTAAAAGGAGATATAACAGGTTTTAGTATTGGTGGTACTGCAGTTTATGTAAAACCTAAAGAAGGAGGTGAAGGAAGTGCCGAGAATGACTGACATGGATATTAATTTCATATCTCTTGTAAAAAAGGGAGCCAACAAGCAAAAAATACAAATATATAAAAGTGATGATTATAAACCCGAAACCAATTCAAATTCAAATGATGATGAGGTTAAGGGTTTTATTAATGTAGTAAAATCATTTTTTACAGGGAGAAACACAGTACAAAAGGCTGATAAACCAAAGCCACCGACAGATTTTGCTGGAGCTATAGCTGCACAAGATGTATCTAACAATTTAGACAATGCTAGGTGGACCCTGAGGACTGTTATGTATAATATCTTAGCTGATGATAATATAACAGATAAAAAAGCTCAAATAGGAACACAAGTTGATGCTTTCAAGACTTATGTTTTGAATCAATTAGATAAAGTTGGAATAAAAAAATGTGCTGATCAACTTAAAGGTGAGCCCATTGAAAAATCAGGCAAAAAAATATCTGCAACAAGATTAAAAAGTATAAAAGGTGCAATATCATCCCTGCAATCGATAGTTGATGATGCAGAGGTAAATGAAGGAGGAGATGGAGAAGTGAACAAAGAGGATGTAAGCAAAGTATTAAAATCAGTTTTGAATGAAGGATTGAAGCCAATAAATGATAGGCTGGATAAAATTGAAAAAGAAGATTCAACTACATGCCCAAGTTGTGGGGCAAAAGTAAAGCCAGGAGATAAATTTTGCTCGAGCTGTGGTAAAGCATTGCCTACAGCAAGTTCTTCAACAAAAAAAGAAGATACCTCTGAAATAATAAAATCCGTTATAAATGATGCGTTGAAGCCTGTTACCGAGAGAATTGAAGCTGTTGAAAAATCGAGAGGTATCTCAAAACAAGCTGATGGTGGCAATGAAACTACAGTAAAAAAAGAAAATGTATTTTCTGGAATAGATATATAGGGAGGAATGAAAAGTGCCAATAAGTAATAGACAAATAATTCAAAAAGACAGTGTATTGACTGCTGGGAAAACATCAGGTTTATTGAATCCTGAACAATCAACAGCCTTTTTAAAAATGGTATTTGATGATAGTTCTTTTTTAGGAGAGTTTTCTCATCAGACAAGGAGATCAACAAAAGGAGTTATCGATAAGATAGGAATTGGTAGGAGGCTTTTAAGAAAACAAACAGAGGATACAGATACACTATCTGGTAAAGGAGTAGAGCCTGTACTTGGTTCAGTTCCATATAGTACTACAGATACAGTCCTTGGAGCTGAAGTTTCAGAGAAGTTTATAAGAGAAAACATTGAACATGAAGGATTTGAAACTACTTTCATGGGTATGATAGCAAATCAGGTTAAAGTAGACATGCTTGATTTAGCCTTTAACGGTGATACCTCAGTAGCAGCAGAGAATCCGGATCATGATTTTCTTATAATTGATGATGGGATAATAAAACAACTTACTGATGGATCACATATACTTGATGCAGCTACATTAGGAACAAATTTTACTGACAATATATTTACAGGAGCTTTGAGGGCAGTACCCAGCAAATATTTCAACAAGGAAAAATATAGATGGATAGCTAACAATGATATGTATATTAGATGGATTGAGTATTTAAAAAGTAGAAATACAGCTGCAGGAGATATGGCCATACTTAATGGAACTAATATTAATCCACTTGATGTCCAGTGGAGGATAGTGCCTAATTTCCCTGATAATAAAATTATACTTGCAGATCCTTCAAACTTTTGCATAGTTAATACTTATGATATACATCTAAGAAAGACTATTGAAGGTAAAGAGGCTGTATATAGAGATATGAGGTTCTATGCTTTGCACTTGGATATGGATACTATAATACTTGAAAAAGATTCTGTTGTAAGTGTAAATAACATTCCACAAATTGCAGCAGCTTAATATTTAATATTGGAGGTGAAGGATATGGTAAAGGTAGAATTAATTAAAAATTGTATTTATCACGCTCCTTCTCACATCTTTGATTACAGAAATAAAAATACAAAGATTCAGGAAGTAGATAATAAATTAGCAAAAATACTTCTTGAATCAGGATATTTCAAAGAAGTGAAAGAAGCACCTGGTAATGATTCTGGAGAAAATTCAGGGAAGTAAGGTGTTTGATGATGGATTATATAACATTAGAGGAATTGAAAAGTATAGTAGTAAATGACCACATGGCATTAAAGAGTGATACAGCGTTGAGCCTTCTGATTAAATCAGGAAAAGAAATAATTGATAACTATTGTGGCAAAGAATTTACTGAGCCAATTCCATCTACAGTTAAAGTTGTTAATGCTGAAATTGTGAATGTACTTTTGAATGATAGCAGTAAAGAAAGTGAATCCAACGGTGATTATTCCTATAAGGCCAATTCCAAGGCGTATGAACAGATATTGAAAAAACTTGATGGATTCTCTGATGAGCCAGAGCCAATTAATAAAAGCCATTCTATAAGATGCCAGGTGATATAAATGTCTTTTTTAGGAACTCTTGATAAGATGTGTACGGTATATAGAAATTCACCTGATACTCTTGATGAGTATAATGCACCTAAGGATTCTCCTGTCCCAATAGGAGAATATCCATGTAGACTTGGAAGAACATCGGGAAATATAAATCAAGGACAACCTCAATTAGTATCCTATGAAAATAGAAGGCTTTATACTATAGGAGCTGCAGATATAAAAAAAGGTGACATTATTATAGTAAATGGCGATAAGTATAGGGCTGAATTAGCTAATAGACCTAGTCCATATCAACTTGAGGTTGATGTGGTAAATGAAAGTGAGGAATAATTTTATGGGATGGGAAGTTAAAGGACTTGATGATTTTCAGAAAACTATACTTGGGTTTGTAAATCAAAAGTATCCTGAAGAAAAACAAAAAGAACTTATGAAGCTTGGAAAAATGTATCAAAGAGAAGTAAAAACCATTATGAATGATGAAGACATAAGAGATACAGCAAGACTTATAAACTCAGTATCTGTGGCTCAACAAGATGAAAATACGGTTGTTGTTGGTACTAATGTACCATATGCCATAGATGTAGAAGATGGGCATGTACAGCATAGAAGATTTTTGCCTAAATTGGTACTCCAGAAGAGTGGAGGGAAAAAGTGGAGAAGACTTGCAGTTAAAACTACTTTTGAAACTAAAATAAATAAATATACCTATATGAATGAAACTCAAATATTGCCTATAACAGATAAGAGAGTTAAAGGCTTTATGTTAAAGGAAAAATTTATACCAGGTAAACATATGTTTAAGAGAGGATGGCTAAGATTTAATCCCAAAGCTGAACAGGAATTAAAAAACTGGACTGATGAAATGTTTGGGAGGTTAAACGGCTAATATGTATGAGGTTTTTAATGGTATAAGAAAGGTAATTGCAAATGGATTTCCGGAAGTTCCAGCATATATAAAAAACAATGGAGGAGACTTTAAAAGGCCTTCTTTTTTTATTTCATTTGTTGGAAGCAATTCTGTAGATATAAACAAATTAATGTATACAGATTCTATGCTGTTTCAGGTAGTGTTCTTTTCTGAACTGGATTTTTATAAAAATGTAGATACTGAAAAACAATTTGAGCAATATGAAAAACTTAAAAATTTATTCCAAAAGAAAGGATATGTTGAGGTGGGAGATAGATGTCCATCCATAACTAGTTTAGAAGGTGGGCCTAGAGGAAATGAAATATATTTAACCATAGGTATTGATTGGCATGATAGCAGGTACACTCCTGAAACTGGGGAAACTGCAGATACTTTGGAGTTAGATATCTAAATATTAGATTTGTGAAAGGAGATAAAATTAATGGGATTACCAGAACTTAAAATGGAGTTTATGCAGAAGGCTTCAACTGCAATTGAAAGAAGTTCAAAAGGTGTTGTAGCTTTAATCTTAAAAGATGATACACAAATACTTCAGACTGAATTTAGTTATACTTCTGTTGCAGATATTGAAGCTAATAAATTTACTGCAGATAATGTAGATTATATTAAAAAAGCTTTTCTTGGCACTCCAAGTAAAATTATTATAGAAGTGATTCCGACTACAGCGGAAGATTTTAATAATGCACTAAAGATATTAAACAACAAAAAGTGGAATTACTTGGCTATACCTGGTATAGAAGCAGCTCAAGTTCAAGATATTGCTTCATGGATTAAGACTAAAAGGGATATGGACCATAAAACCTTTAAGGCAGTGCTTCCGAATCATGAGGGAGATCATGAAGGAATTATAAATTTTGCAACTGATGAAATAAAGATTAAAGATTCAGATAAACAGTATTCAACTGCGGAATATTGTCCTAGAATGGCAGGTATATTTGCTGGACTTCCGTTTACAAGGTCAGCTACTTACTATGAATTGTCAGAAGTTATTAGTATAAAGGAATCTGCCGATCCAAATGCTGATGTAGATGCTGGAAAACTGATACTGATAAATGATGGAGAAGACATAAAGATAGCTTCGGGGGTAAACAGCCTGACAACTATGACAGATCCCAAAGGTCCTGATTGGAAGGATATATTGATTATAGATAAGATGGACCTTAATAGGGATGATATATCTACAACTTGGGCAAGAGAATATTGTGGGAAAGTTATAAATATCTACAATAATAAAATGCTCTTCATATCTTCCGTGAACGCCTATTTCCTTGAATTACAGACACAAGATAATTTCTTTGAACCAAATTCTGAAAATAAAGCACAAATAAATTTGGATGCACAGAAAGCATATTTACAAAGCCAGGGAGTAGATGTATCGAGTATGAAAGACCAAGATATATTAATGGCTAATACAGGGAAAAAAGTATTTATAAGTGCAAATGTTAAATATACAAATGCAATGCAAGATCTTGAGTTTAGTGTTTATATGGCAGCATAAAAAGGAGATGATTTAATTGGCATTTGATCCTAAAAGAGCGATCAGTGGAAACAAAGGAGAACTGTGGATTGATAACGAAAAGTACAATGAGGCTACTCAGTGTCAAGGTAAAGTAAAAGCTGACAAAGTAGATGTCCCAATGTGCGGAAAAAAGGGGAAACCTAAAAAGAATACTGGCTGGGAAGGCAGCGGTACCGTCAAAATGACGAAAATAACCAGTAAATTAGCCAAAAAGGTCTCTACATCAATAAAAAATGGAACAGCTTTAAATGCTACTATAATAAGTCAACTAAATGATCCAGATGCATATGGTTATGAATCTGTGGCTTTTTACGGCTGTGAGTTTGATGAAGCTACACTGGTAGATTGGGAATCATCTAAGCTTGTAGAAGAAAGTTATCCTTTCACTTTTACAGACTTTGAATTCCTGAATGAGATAGTAGCAGATGATCAATATCAAGGATAAAAGGATAATATGAGGAGGATTTTAAATGGAAGATAAAAATGGACAAGGAAAAATAAATAAAGAGTATGATGTAATGCAGGTACTTTTGGAAGCAGATCCCGAAAAAGTAAAAATGCCTA
>ENA-UOOE01000553-UOOE01000553.1-fermentation-metagenome-genome-assembly--contig:-NODE-553-length-36176-cov-355.081504_pt1 | contig 36176 bp, 32 predicted proteins | sample MGYA00245776_ERZ724021 | MGnify/ENA primary metagenome ERZ724021 (study PRJEB28704, sample SAMN03018321) | fermentation metagenome | biome: anthropogenic terrestrial biome; feature: soil... | reverse complement strand
CTGTCGCAGTTCCAGAAATCAACCTTTTCAAGCTGGAATTCGCATCCGCAGCTGCACTGTGTTCCTGCCCTTGATGGGGCTTCAACCCTCATACATCCGGGACACATGGCCACAGTGTACATGATCCTGCCTTCATCAGGTTTGTACTCCTTCATTCCCCTGAGCATGTTTATCAGTACGGATTTACCTGAACCGCTTCTACCGAGAATACCCAGAACCTTTCCCTCATTTATGGTCATGTTAATATTCTTCAGAACTTCTACACCATCGAAGGTTTTAGTAACATTTTCCACTTCTATAAACGACATGCAACCACCTTTTAAATAAATTGTACCATGAATTATAATGAATATATATTCTTAATTTGATGGATCATTTATATATATTTTAATTTATATGGATTCCTATTTAATTTTGTCCTACAAGTCCTTCAGATCGAATTTGAGAATTCCAGACATTGCAGCCCTTGCAATGGATATTCCATCTGCACCTGCAGCCAGCATATTCCTTGCAGACTCCAGATCAACGATTGAATTGTTACCTATGATGAATATGTCAGTTGCATTCCTGATGGAACGTACCAACTCGTAGTCTGCAGTGTTGTACCCTGATTTCATTGCATCTATGTGGAGGTAATCTGCACCTGAATCTTCAACGGCACGTGCGATCTCCAGATCATTAACACCGGGCACGTTTGCCCGTACCTTAACAGAAACTTTGCTCCTGCCCTTCTTCACAACATGGGATATGAACTCATGAAGTCTTTCTGGATTGCTTAGTAAGCTCTGGCCACAGCCTGATTCAACAAGCTCTGGCTGTCTGCAGTGTGCGTTGATCTCAACAACGTCCACGCAGTCCAGTTTTGATATGGGGATCAGTGGTTCTGGAGAAACTGCCCTGAGGTTAACTGACACAAGACCATCCCATGGATTCCCCTCTCTGATAACCTTAACCTCTTCCTCGATGTGGGATGAGAGTTGGGATGGCTTAAAATCAAATTCTGGCCTGCCCCTCAGGAGTATTTTACGCCCGGCCTCTGCAGAAATATCATCTGCACTGTAACCTCCAAGGGTGAGCATGTCAAAGCCATAGGAAGACATCTTTCTGCAGAATCTGCCATGACTTATACCTGCCATGGGTGCTAGTACTTCAATAGAACCACCTGACTGAAAATAATAAGTTGAAGAGCCTATAAATTAAAAATATCTCTAAATATCTCTTCTTTTTTAATCATTATTTTTATTTTCATTTTTATACAAATTTTCTTTTATTAAATCATTTAATCAAAGGATAGTTAGGATTAATAAAAGAATAAAAAAAATTTAGGCCTGGTTTTTCAGCCTTTCCTTAGGGTATCAGTTATCCCTGTGTATCCTTCATAACATGAACCAGGTTGTAGGTGAAACCACCTCTTATCTCCTCAAGTCCAAGATCTGCAAGATTTGCAGCTTTTTCAGCGCTTGGTGCCTTTCCAACACCCGCTTTAAGTGTTATGTTGATCTCGTCCTCAATTTCCTCTATGATCTTGAGAAGACCCTCAGGTGTGAGTCCGTTGCAGGGGGACATGAAGTTGTCTCCACCTATGAAGAATAGAAGTGAACCCTTTTCAATCAATTTTTTCATTAAAAAGTGCTGAACACGATTCACAATAAAATTAGTATCATATGCAGGTATCATATCTGTTAGGGTATCTGTAATACCGTTTATATCGATATGTGCAATTTGAACGAAGCTTTCTTCCTTCTTAGCAAGACTGTCTATTGCAAGTATTTCCTTTCTTTCCTCGGACTGGGCCCCTCCATAGTTCTGAAGAGCTGCAGTTGCCTTGCTCTGTGCATCGTATGGTGTTTCTGCTGCTGCAACACCCATACTGACTGTTATAGGGTACCTGTTACCAATGGATTTCTGAATCCTGCGGTGATCTTCAATATCAACGCCGTTTGTCACCGCTAACATGTTATCAAACCGGGTGAAAAAAACAAGACCTCCTTTTGCTGCAAATTGTCTTTGAAGGTCTGCATATAGCTCTGATTGCAGTATCTGAAGATCTGCTTCTGCCCTTGGTGTAGGAGTTACGGTCCATGGGCCGTAGTTATCAATCTGAATTAAAGTCATCTGAATCATAAAATTTCACCCAAAATACTTCTGGCTAACATCACTTTATCCCCGATGTTTCTCATGTTTGTTTTTGTTACAACAACATCTGATATTAGTCTTTCTATTTCTTCCTTGTAATTAACATCTTCAACATCAATAATAAATCTGTCTAAAAAGTCGCAGTAAAGAGAAGCGACACCGTAACATGAAACCTCATATCCAAGTGCACCCATGAACTTCGCTGCAGGACCACTTACTGGAGAACCTCCAATTATTGGAGAAACTGCAGTAACCTGTGCCTTTTTAAGTGCATCAACAACACCATCCATTGAAATTATGGGTCCTATGGATGTAACTGGATTTGAAGGTCCTATGACAACCGTATCTGCCTCTTCAATGGCATCTATAAGTCCAGGTGATGGTTCAACAGTGTTGTACTGGATATCAAGAACTTCTGGTTTCCCGGATCTCTCAATGAGGAATTCATGAAATTCCATATCTCCCTCATCTGTTACGATGTTTATATGTGAATCCTGATTGCTCATTGGTATGATACGGGATTCAATGCCCATGGCAGTTCTTTGAATGTCAACCGCTGTTGAAAGTGGATACTTTTCCATGAGAAGTGTTTTCTGTATCTTTGTTGCCCGGTCTCTGTCACCGATTCTGAGGGTTTCAGGACATTTGATCTCCTTTAAAGTTTCATGTGTAATAAATGTATCACCTTCAATTCCATACCAGGTCTCCTCATTTATAAGACCTGCAAGGGTGTACATCACGGTGTCTATGTCTGCTGCAACATAAACACCTGAAAAATAGGAGTTTTCAAGGGTGTTAACAATCACGTTAATCTCTTCAGGGTTCAAAATCTGTGTAATGCCCTGTATGAGCTTAGGGGTCCCCGTTCCGCCGGAAAGTATGGTTATCATGTGGTCATCCCATTCATGTTATATCTAATAAACTCTTCTCTCTCAAAACTCATATAAACGATTTCATCTGAAAACATCGTACTTTTTAGGTCTTATGAGCGGTTTTACATTTGCAGAATCAGTTTTCAACGTTTTGAAGTAATCAACACCCCTTATTAGGACCACAGGAATTCCTTCATCTGCTTGACCCATGAGTATTGAAGCTGCAGCTGCAAGTTCATCTGCAACAGCCACGCTCGTGGTTTCAAGTTCCCTACCGTAGAGATCCTTTTCCCCACGCCTGTCCCACAGTGGGAACATACCTGAAATTCCAATTGCTGTTCCAATGGCCCCTTCACGGAAGGCCCTTCCCTGGGTGTCTGAGATTATAACTGCAACCTTGCATCCTGTAATTTTTTCAATTTTATCCTGCACTTTCCGGGCACTCTCATCTGGATCTGCGGGCATTGGTGTTGCAAGCCCCTCATCAACATTTGATTCATCTATCCCTGCATTGGCACATACGAATCCATGCTTCGTCTCTGATATTATGAAATCAGGACCCACCTTGATGATCTCATTTGATTCACTGATTATCGCCTCTGCAATCTCCGGAGCTTTCCCAGTTTTCTCTGAAAGTTCAATTGCAAGTTCACTTGGCTTTAAACTTTTGAGATCGATTATGTTACCCTCAGATTTTGATACTATGGTCTCTGCTATAACCAGAACATCACCATCATCTATTTCAAGATTTTCTGCATCCATAGCATCCAATATGATACTTGCAATGTTGTTTCCTTCCTTCACAATGGGTATGCCTGGTATTCCTATGAGATTCAATTCCATTCTAACACAACTCATGTTTTTTAAATTCGCTGATTAACTTTTGATTGATGATTTCACAATCAGAAATTAACTTTCAACATTTTTATTCAACCATTTTTAGTAAAAAATTAAATTTTTAATAATAAACTACAATGTTTCAAGATTTTTATACAGAACCTATGTTCCATTTCCCATCCTTCATGAAAACTGCGGCTGAGGTCACAGGGTTTGTGAACTCTGCAAATTTGCCTCCATCCATTATGAACTGGGCTGCATTCTCTGCATTTTCTGCTTCAAAGTCAATGTATGCAGGGCGGGTTTGTTCGTAGGTTGATATGTAAACTGATTTTCCCTCTGGAACCTTTTCAACGATAACATCGTCATGGGTCACTATTCCTACGTAGGAACCCTCCTCTGGAGATACTGCACATGCTATCCTTGGAGTGTTGTAATCATCCTTTTCGTAATCCATTGCAATGAGTGATAGGGCAATAGAATCCCTCACGTTCATTCCAGATGCTATTTTTTCTGCTATAACGTCTGTGTGAGAACCATTGGTAACCACTGCAACGTCTCCAACTATCCTGACACAGTTGTAGGCTATGTAAGGATTTTGGAATACGTCCTTCTCATTTCCCTCTGTGGGAACTATTGAAACCCTTTTTTCAAAGGTTTTTGCCATTCTGTTTGGGAAGGAACGGCTTGAAACTCTGTATGCTGCGAATTTTCCATTTTTTGTACTTCCAACTGCAACTATTCTCCCAAGGTACATAAAATCACCATCCGTACTTTTTTTTAACATTTTAATTAATTTCATGAATTTAATCAGTTTAATACCTTCAGTTCAGGATTGAACTTAATCTGATCCCTAATCTAAAGAAGTTATGGTTGTGGAATGACTTTCAATCCACTTAAAATTCAATTCAACACTATCATGATTGAGGGATGCTCACAGCTTTATCAGGGGGTATGTTTGAGGGGGATGTGATTATTATGGTTCCTTCCTTGGCTTTTATTAGTATCTCCCCGTAATCTATGACATCGGTATGAACAGCAATGGCATCGTTTTTTATGTCCTTTGACATGTCCACACCGTTGACTGTAACATTTTTAAGACCCGTGACAGGTATCAAATAATATTGAGATGTTCCATCTGTCTGACTTACCTGAGGCTTACCTGAAACTGAACCCGTATCTGCAGCCTGAAAACTGCTTGTAACCATCAAAAATATGAGGATGGTGAAGATAACATCTATAAGTGGAACTAGATTAACTCTGGCCTGTTTCTGCCGCATTTTGTTCCGGTATCTTTGGGTATCAAGGGTCATGTAAGTCCTCCTCATTATTTTGTATTTCACTGTCTCAGTTTACTCGTCACGATTTTCACGTTGCAGTTGCATTTTTCCCTTATGATGTTGTTTATGCTCTTTTCAAGCATGTTTGGGTTAATGGAGATCCAGATATTTGCCTCTGAATCCAGGAGTTTTCTGACTTCAACCACACCATTGGATTCCTTGAGTGCTTGAACAGCATCATCGATCCCTGAATCCACATTTATCTTCATTTCTGCAGTTCGCCAGTTGGTCATCTTCTTGGCTATCTCTATTTTATCCAGTTCATCTTCTATCTTACCGTTGATGTAGGAGTAAAGTGGTAATGTGATTATTGCAACTGCCAGACCTGCTATGGTTGTTATGAGGGCTACATATATGCCCTCAGCCATTGCTGTGGCGTTGGCATTAACTCCCAATGCTTTGAAGGTGTACCACATACCCAGAACAGTTCCTATAAGTCCAAGGAGGGGTGCAATTTCGATTATGGTTCGGATGCTGTCAAGTCCTTTGGTCATCCTTCCCATTTCAACGATGAAAACTCTTTCCATTGCATCTTCGACCTCACTCTTGCTCCTGTAGCCGATCTTAAGGGCTTCTGAGATGATCTTTGAGAGGGGATTTTGATACTTTCCTATTGAGCGTAAAGCCTCCAGTGAACCTCCATTCTCCATTGCATCATTCACAACTCTCATTATCTGCGGCAGATCCACCTTGGATATCTTACGCAGGTAATATATCTTCTCGAATGAATATATAACGCCGTATAATCCGATTATAGTGATTATGTAGGTTATAAATCCTCCACTTTTGAACATCTCCATTATGGTTGTGAATCCACTGGTAAAGAATTCGTATATCATGTTTACCTCATTTCTTCATTTTTGACACGGTTGACCAGGATCTTCTCACAAAATTTGGCATTTCATCGTAGGGTATTTCTTTGAGAAATGCAATGGTTGTGGGATCACTGGGATAACCTGATCCAATATTTGGAAACTCCTTTCTAAGGTTGGCTATTGCTTTATCCCTTTCAACCTTTGCAACTATTGATGCTGCTGAAACAAGGGTGTACTTATCATCGGCCTTGTGTTCTGAAACAACCTCAAGGTTCTCCCTGTAACCTTCAACCTCAGACTTCAGCCTCTCAGGCTTCACATCCATGGAGTCGATTATGACTTTATCTGGTTCTAATTCGCCTATTATCTTTTTTATGGCTATCTTTTCAATCTCGTTAAGGTTAACATCCTTTGATCTAAGAAGATCTATATCCTGGGCAGTTATTTTAACAGGACAACATTCTGCAATTTTACGTATCTTCCTTGCAAGTATGATTCTTCGCTTTGGAGATAACTTTTTAGAATCCCTCAATTTGAGTCTTTCCAGGTATTTTTCCCTTTCCTCTTCTACTGCCACTCCACACACAACTAAGGGGCCAATTACAGATCCCCTTCCTGCTTCATCTATTCCTGCTACCTTCATTTTATTGTCCTTTTTTTTAATAATTACAACTTTTGAGGATGTGGTTCATGGAATTGCAACATAATGTAAATGTTTCGGATCCACGTAATCCCATCAATTTTTTAAGATCAATTCAAACTTTTTTAGATCAATTCAAACTTCAATTAATAATACTTAACAATGTTCTAATGGGATTTTTTCAGTCCCATGGTTTAAGTTTTGTTTAAAATAGTTTAAAGGAAGTGGTTTAAATAGATTTAGCACGGGTTCAGGGACGTGTGATGTAATGAACTTGAAGTACTGGAAATTTAAAATTTACTCCAACGATAGTTTCATCTACAAAATTTAATACAAAAAGAAGCATTCAATTAAAACTTAAAAATAAATAAAATAAATAATTATTTCAATTAAATATTGGAAATAATTATTTCATAGCTTTTAAACGGACTTCAGGTTCGAGTGCCCGTGGTTCTGCAGCTACTATTGCAGCACCTTTAGCAACAACGGTCATTGGGTCGTCTGATATTTCCACAGGAACTCCAACTTCCTCATATATCCTGTCTTTTAATCCTCTAAGTTGTGATGTTCCACCAACAACAACTGTTTTGTTGTAAACACCAGATATGAGTTCAGGGGACATTCTTTCAAGTACCACTGCTAATGCTTTGATTAAATTCACAACTATTGGTTCTGCAGCATCTGCAACGAGTTTTGAATCTATTTCAACCTTTTTAGGCTTGTTGGTTTCCATGCATTTTCCAATGGCTGATGTGGTAAGGTTCTCCATGTCTGCACTTGAATGAACCAGTCCAACTTCTATCTTGGCGTTTTCAGCTTCGTGAATGCCTATTTCAACGTTGAAAAGTTCTTTTACCCTGTCAACTATGTTGTTGTCTATATCGTCTCCACCATTTCTTATGGTTTCGATGTCTGTGATTCCACCAAGGGAGATCACAACGATGTCACTGGAACCTGCTCCAAGGTCTATGACCATTGTACCTGATGCCTCTGCTATTGGAAGACCTGCACCTATTGCTGCTGAAAGTCCTTCACTTATTACAAGAACGTAGTTTGCACCTGCTTTTTTACCGATATCCTCAACTGCGCGTTTTTCAACTTCTGATGCATCTCCAGGAATTCCAACAACGATCCTGTCTATTGAGTCCATGGATTCTCCGGAGCCCTTGTCCATTGCATAGACTAGAAGAGCTTCTGCCTGGGCTATACTTTCTATAACTCCCTTTCTGAGTGGCCTTACAGCTATGATGTCTTCAGGTGTTCTTCCGAGCATTGCTTTAGCTTCTTCACCAACTGCAAGCACATATGATGGTTCTTCCTTTTTAACAGCTACCACTGATGGTATTTTGTATAAATCGAATTTGTCTCCAGATGGTTTTGCAACCACAGTATTCAGGGTTCCTAAATCAATTCCTAAAGTACTTGTTAATGCTTTTTTCTTTATTTCTCCACTTTCTTCCTTTTTTCCAAATAAATTGAACATTTCAGTCCTCCTCTAAAAATTTGTCGAATTCTATTACAAATATCTTGTTTAATTTCGCAATTTCTTTGATTTTTTTGATGTAATCTTCAGTTGTTGATACTAAAACCGTTGAAAGAGCAACATCTGCTATTTTAAACAGTGGATCAATTGTGTTTCTGATAAAAGTAGGTAACTTGTTTGTTAGGTAAACATCAGTTTCTATAAATCCTGTTGTTTGATCTTCGAGTAAAAATGAAAGTTTGACCCTGTTCTTTTCACAGTCTCCCATGAACTTCTTAACTGAGTCTTCAGGCCCCACTGTTAAAAGGAGGTTGGATTCATTTATAGCGTAGTAAGGTGCTATTTTAATGTAAGCCCCTCCATTTTCTTTACATATCCAGCTTAGTTCCCTTATTTTATCTAGATCTCCGTAGATCAGTATGAAATCAAATTTCTTTGTTACGAATGATTCTTTAGTGGTTATATGTTCTCTGCAGAGGATTTTAGCCCTATTTTTATCTTTTATAGCTGCATATGCAACATTATTGACCATTTCTTCGTTTCCTGCGATTACACACCATATTCTATCTGAATTCCTCATTGTAGAAACTTTAGCAGCTTTCCTCAAGGTTTTAATCTTATTCTCTATCATCAATACCCCTTCTTCATGGTGCAATAATTTTTAGGATAGACTCAATTGAATGTTAAAAAGTATCTGTTGATTTTTGTACATTTTAAAATCATTTCTAGAATTATCTCCACAATAATTCACTGTAAAGTTTATCCAATATTTTTTGTTAAGATTCCATTTACAAATTTATTCATTTAAATTTATTCCCAAATTGTATTCAATTTTTCTGATTTATTCCGTAACATTCACTTAAAAATAAATCATTTCTTAACTAAGGCAACATATCACTTATGATCAATGAAAACCTTAGAAATCATTTTATAAGAAAATGAACCCTTATGAATCTATGATTGAATTTGATTCATAAAATTGATCTAGTTTATAAATAAACTGTTGTGACATTATATAAAACTATAGAATATCAAAATTGTAAAATTAATAGATGCTAACGGTTTCAAATAGTTACTTGGGATTGTTTTTGTTTAACACATTTTATATATTCTGAGTAACGATTCACTATAACCTACTGTTTAATATTTTGTTACAAGCAAATGCAAGTATAATACTCCATTAAACCTAAAACTTCAGTTATCTTCATTAAAACTGGATCGAGTGAGTTGCTGAAGGGGTAATACCTATACATGAGTACAATCTAAGTACATACAGTACATATTAAATAATAATCAATTGTTTGAACAATCATTTTTTTTGATTGATAGTGATCACCATGTTCGTGGAAGGAACCTATAAAAAAGTGGGAATATTATTAACAATAGCAGTTTTACCCTTCTTATTTGGTTACGTTATTGTGACTTTTATCTTGTTTTCGGCTATAGCATTTTTAATGCAGTTTTTCAGAGATCCGAGGAGGGAAATACCTTCAGCTGAAGGAGTTGTTGTTGCACCTGCAGATGGAAGGATATTCACCGGCCGTATAGATAAAATCGAAAGGGTTGATCGTGACTATCCTCTTATGGAACATCTTTTAGAGGAAGGAGAGATGGGTGTTCGTATAAGTACATTCATGTCCCCATTTGATGTGCATGTGCAGCGGACACCACTTTCAGGCGAAGTTGTGAAGACTAAGTACTGCCCTGGAAAATTTAGGATGGCATGGAAAAACGTTGAGAAGGAAAATGAAAAAAACTTAATAGTTATAGATTCAGATTATGGGAAAGTGGGAGTAATTCAAATAGCAGGTTTTGTAGCCCGAAGAATAGTTCAATATGTTCAAATGGGCGATAAACTTGAAATAGGGGACAAGCTGGGTATGATAAGATTTGGTTCCAGGGTGGACCTCATATTACCATATGGTAAATTTGATATCAAGGTCTCTGAAGGTCACAGACCCAAGGCTGGAGAAACAATCATGGCCGAACTCATCGAAAATGCCCTGCTGGAATTGAATCAAAAACCAGAAAAAGTAACTCCTGAAACTACTTAAACTAAGACATGAATCATAAAAAGGATTTTAAAGGAGTTTAATTATGAATATGAAGGATTTTATTTCTTATGCAGATTTGGTTTCCTTAGGAAATGCCTCTTTTGGATTTTTATCCATTGTAATGGTCATGTCTGGGAATCTGATTCTTGCAGCAAAGTTCATGCTCATTGCAGTGATATTTGACTCGTTAGATGGTTGGGTTGCCAGACACACAAAAGGGGTTGATGAGTTTGGATTTGGAAAAAATATTGACTCACTGGCAGATGTGATATCCTTTGGTGTTGCACCCGGAATGCTTTTGTATTCTGCATGCGTAACATATTCCATACCATACATTAATATACTAGTATCTCTCCTAATAGTTATATGTGGGATATTAAGACTTGCAAGGTTCAATGTACTTGCAGATTTAACTGCAAATTCAAGTGGGGATAAATTCGTTGGTCTACCTATACCATCGACAGCATTGATTCTTGGATCATTTTATATCTCAGGAATATTTCAGATGGACTTGGCACTGGTCATGATGATGGTGGTATCTGTGTTCATGATAAGTACAGTTGAGTATCCAAAATTTAAGGGTGCACTGGTTGTTGCAGTAGGTAGTATCCTAATAGTTTCAACATGTTTGCCCCAGAACATTCTCTCCATAATTGCGTATTTCCCTGCAAAGATTTTGTTTGTCCTTGCAGTAACCTATTTATTAGCAGTGCCGGTTATGGATTTATACGCCAATCTTCGTAGAAGTGGTCCAAATGTTAGATAAAATACTAGGAAAAAAGGATAAAGATAAAAAAGACACCCCTGATCTCCGTAAAAATGGGAAAAAGTCCGAGTCTGACATGGGGGGACGACTCAAGGACATGATGGGTAAGGTATCAGGGAGCAATGAAAAAGGTAACTCTTCCAGTGATCTGGGTGAAAAACCTTCCAACGATAAAAAAATACCCCGGCCCATGCCCCGACCTAAAAAGAAACCTCTGGACTCTAAACCTAGGTTAAAACCTCCTGAAAAGAAATCTTCAGGCTTGGGAGGTTTCGGTGGAGGTGGCGGATTTGGAAGGAAAGTTCCAGATGATGACCAGAAAACCCTGGTTGGTGCGGCTGTCTTTGGTGTTATACTAATAGTTGTTGCTGTTGTAGGTTACTACTTCCTGTTCTATGCACCGTACCAGGATACGCTTAACACCGCTAAAATGCAGAAGTACAACGAGGTTAACTCCTACTTCAAAGGAGGTTTAGCATCTGATCCAAAGAAACAGATACTTTTGGCTGAAATTGATAGCAGTGTTACTCCGGATCAGGTACTGGCAGTGGATGTTCTTGGACCTGCAACAACGTCATGGAGAACGTATCAAAACCAACAGATCAACAATAAGAAGGATGCCTACAACAGGGTTATGATAACGTATACCGCTACAAATACCTCGACAGATCAAACTTCTGATGGTGTGAAGGATCGTATGATGAACACTACTGCTGCCCAAGAGGTTGTTAATGAAGCAGATGCAGCTGTTTTGTCTAACATGGATATTGAAACACCAGACACAATTGCAGTTCCAATACTCGTTTCCAGACTTCAGGCTGCAGGAGGCCTTGTCACTGTGGGAAACACAGTTGATGTCTACCTCAGAACCAATGCTTCAAGTGGTGGAAATGAAACCAACACGAGTACAAGTACCAGCCCTGAAATCAGTGGAGCAACAGTTCTGGCAATTCTGAGGTCAAGCAGTACTGGAACCATTGATGCTAACCTGACACAGGCACAGGTGACTGCAGCTGCAGCTGCTGCAGCATCAGGAAATGCATCTTATGGAGAGTCAGCAGGTGCTGGATATTCAAACTCCAAATCTGTTCAAGTAACAAATGTACAAGAACTCCTAAAGGCTGCGGCATCCAGAACATGGAATCAGAATCAGATAACTTCCCTGTTAAATTCCTATGGTTGGAGGTTGTCGGACTATGAGATGTTGTCCAATACAGGAGAACTTGATGCTCAGTACATGTTACTCCTCGAGGTTCCAAGGGACAAAGCTCCGTTCTTGATACAGAACATGGACAGTATAATCCTGACAGTTCCAACTCAAGCAGCGCCAACATGGATGATCACTGAGCTTAAAGCGATCTACAACTGATAGGCTGTCTAAACTGGCTGTTAACATTAACAGTCAGTTAACAACATTTTTTAACATTTTTTTTAAATTAATGCGATTAATGTTATATTTTCTGTTTTAACCGATTTTAATAGGTACTGTAGTCATAAGAGCTGTTTTTTGGTTGATCCTTGACTGAAATTGAAATTAACTCATGGATTCATTATTGATCCTTGTGAAAAATTTTACTGTGTTGTTTATTTTTTTGAAATGAATCAAAGGTTTCTTAAATAGGACTTTCATAATTATTAACCATGAAAATTTCAACAATCTTCGTTGTAATGGGACTTTTCATAATTTCACTCTACTGCATAGTGGAGGTGAACTACTATGCATCTGCACAGGAGGTAACCCGTAACCTCTCAGACACACCCTACCTGAAGATATCTGAGATAGGTGTTGATCAACCCATAAACAATAAATCAGTAAACTACGGTGTTTACCATGAACCTGCATCTTCAAAACCCGGAGAGGGCACGGTTGTTCTTTTTGGCCACAGAACCCTTCATGGTTCACCATTTCTCAGGCTCAACGAGCTTAAGGCAGGGGACAACATAACCCTCGAATGGCCAGGGATAGGCAACGTGGAGTACACGGTTATCAACTCAACGATAGTTCCAGCTTCCTACCGACTATCCGTGAAACAGGGAAAAGTACTGTTCTTAATAACATGTTATCCCCTGGGATCATCAGCTCAAAGGCTGATAATAGAAGCAAAACAAAGTAATATATATCCAATACAGAAAACCGAGACAAAACCCCCGAACAACCCTGAATATGCATTCCTCATAATAGTTGGTTTTTTTGCAGTCGGAACAATACTGAGCTACCTGTACCCTGTTAAAGAAGATAAAATCCTGATATTTGCAGCAACAATCCTGTTCACATTGCTCCTTGTTGTAGGATACTTCTACCAACCCCTTCCAGATGCTGTTGGATCAGGATTATCCTGGATGAACAGTCTCTTGGGTGCTTAGATTTTTGGATTTGGTTTTTTGGGGATGCAATAAAAAATTAACATACCCCTTTTCTATTATATATCATAGGTGTTTGAATGAAAGAGAACTCAAAGAAATTGGATACAAATTTGAATACAGAAACTGTGGATGAGATAGATGTGGATTCCAAGTATTTCAGTAACATTTCAGAGAGGGAGCGGGCAATATTTGAGGGTGCAATAACCATGGGGGCACTGTTCCATCAGTTCGTGGGAACCCCTGTTAGTATCCAAAGTGCCGGTTCCCTTGAAAGATCCATAAAGGATGCAATGGAACTCCAACCTTGTATAGATAGGTTAGAGGTTACTATAAACAGGGACACGCTCCACGCAGTTGAAAATGAATACGACTACATCTCCCTGACAGGTGAGATGCTAGATGTTAGGGTTTGGGCAGTTTACGGCAGTAAAAAGGTAGTTGTCAGGCTGAAGTACGTTGAAGAACTTAACTATCCTCTGATGTACATTGAAAATATTGGGGAAGTTTGAAACAAAGGAATTTTAATCTATAATTCATTACATACTAGTTTTTAAAATTATTGAATTGTAAATCAATATTAAAGAGAATTTATTAAAAAGAATTGATAGTTGTCAATTTTCAGTGGAGGATGATTAAGATGGAGGATATCAATATAAACAAAGAACCTGGAACTGATAAGGATTGCACTGCTGATGAGATATATCATGACCTTAAAAAGGATTATGGTGGTGTTGAGAAGGTTACGCTCAAAGATAAAAATGTTTTTTGTGTTTATGCAGATGATGATACGTTATGGCAGATATTTGAGGATATAATGGATGGAGTTAAGAGTATAGAGTTTAATGCTGGTGCAAATGAAGCTCATTACCTTGAGATTATTCCATGAAACTATTTTTTGATTTTTTTTCATTGAATTTTATTTTGAACTTCTCAATTCAGATTTTTTTTTATCATCACTTCTTAATATTGAAATGAAGTTTTATGCATGCTAATTAATTCTCTTTTTTTAAAAGCTTTGGTGATTATTTGAATTAAACATCTAAGGATTTCTATTGGATTTAAAATCTTTTTAAACTTGATTAATAAAGAAATTATTTTGAAAGAATTAATAATGTCACCTTATTTTTAAAGAATATCCTGAAGATAGTTCTATTGATGCTTTCACCAAGTTATGTATGACTAAAATAGAAAGTATTAAATATTATTTTGTTATGTTAATATAATATTGATTTTAATTGTTTACAGGTGTAAGGCTCATGAAGCTTGGGGAAATAGTAAAAAATTCCATTAAATATCCGTTTTCAGATTGGAAGAATCTTTTGATTTTTGGAATCCTTGTAATGCTGAGTAGTTTAAATTATGTTTTTGAATCTATGGGTGTTCTCCAATCTGAAGGTATTATCCTGATCTTATTAGCTATTTCATGTCTTTTTGGATTAATATTCGGCTTATTTGTGTATGGATATGAGATCAGAATTTTGAAATATTCTTTAGCTGGTTTTGAAGAACTCCCAGATTTTAACAATGGGTTTGACCTGTTTGTAGATGGTCTTAAAGTGTTCGTAGTTTCTGTTGGTTATGTACTTCCCCTTATCTTGATTATAATAGTTGGTGGATTATTTTTAGGTTTAACTGTTGGTATTATGGGGAATAATGCTGTAATACTTCTTGGAATATTAATTTTAATTTTAATTTTTTACTTGATTGCAATTTTTCCAGTATTTTTAATTGCATTGGCGAATATGGCATTTTACGATGATCTTGGGGCAGCATTTGAAGTCCATGAAATATTCAAGAAGATCTCTAATATTGGATGGGGCAATCTTGTAAAATTGTATGTAATTAATATAGTAATCTGTTTAGTTGTATCAATCATAGGGGCTTTAATTGCAAGTATTTTCAATTTAATCTCTCTTAAAATTATAAGCGCTTTATTTATCATATTAATCGTAGTTCCTTACATAGAGATTTACATTTACAGATCCGCAGCATTATTCTATCTATCTGAAGATCAGGGATACTTAGTCTGTGAAAAATGTGGAGGATACTACCACTTACAACATGGTGAGTCTCCTGAGGATTTCAGTGATAAGTGTGATTGTGGTGGAAATTTAAAGTTTGTTCAGGATTTAGATGGTAATTCCGCAGAGGACATAATTTCTGAAAAACAGAACTTTAAAGATAAGTTGAAGTCTTTGTTAAATAATAAGCGGAATTTAGCGTTTATTGGGGTTTTAATTGTGGTTATTTGTTTGGTGGGGTTTACATCAACACAAAGAGCAGTAGTTACAAACAGTACATTGATTGGAACTTATGATGTGGGTGATATAAATCCCGTTAATGGTACTGTTATTGCTGCAATACCTTCAGGAACATCAAAAATTAGAGTGGAGTATAATTTATCGTGGACACAGCCAATTGCGGGTAATAGTGGACTTACTATTGAAGGATATAATGTTAATGTAACAAATGAAAATTTAATTTATCAGCATAACAGCTTAAGTTACTACAAAGTGCTTTCCTTAGATAAAAATGATAAAAATAAAACAGGTACGTTATATCTGGATGGTTCTTCGATTAAATGTCTTGTAATTTCACAAGCTGGAGCTAATGGTACTATCAAAATTTATTCAGACAAAGCAACCTGACAATTCAAAATTATACAAATAAAAAGGATTGATGAGCTTAATCTTTAATAGTAAATTTAAGAAAAAAATTTTTAAGTTTTCTTAATTTTTTATAGGTAACTAATGACATTGATACTTAGGTTATCCTTTTTTAATATAATTAGATCATTTTATATACAGAATTTCAAGGATACTAATTTTAATTCACTTATTCATATTACTTGGATCCTATATTGAATCCTACTGATTCTGCATTAATTTTTATATTATTAGGGCTATACATCAATATTGATAAATTTCTATTTAATTACCACAACTTAGGGAATGAATATGATAACCGTTAATGAGAATTTATGCAAAGGATGCAATATCTGCACTGAGTTCTGCCCCAAAAAGGTTTACGAACAGTCAAAAACACCCAACAAAAAGGGTGTGCGTCTGCCAGTACCTGCACATGGGGAGAGATGCACCAGATGCGGTACTTGCACTTTAATGTGTCCAGATCAAGCAATAAGGGTGGGTGAAAAGGATGAAGACTGATCAATTCTTTATACAGGGAAACGAGGCCTGTGCCAGAGGCGCCATTAAGGCGGGCTGCAGGTTTTTTGCAGGATACCCAATCACCCCATCAACTGAAATAGCCGAAGACATGGCAGTTTTCCTCCCAAGAGAAGGAGGTTCATTCATACAGATGGAAGATGAAATATCTGCCTTAGGGGCTGTTATTGGTGCTGTCTGGGGTGGAATGAAAGCGATGACTGCAACATCAGGTCCAGGATTTTCGCTCATGATGGAACATTTGGGATACGCAGTCATGACAGAAACGCCCCTTGTGATCGTGAACATGCAGCGTGGATCTCCATCCACAGGCCAGCCAACAAGGGCTGCCCAGGGCGACATGATGCAGGCACGCTGGGGATCACATGGAGACTATGAAGTGATAACCCTTTCTCCATCCTCTGTTCAGGAATGTTTCGACTTCACAGTGAAAGCATTCAACCTGGCTGAGAAGTACCGCGTACCAGTCATGGTCATGGGCGATGAGATTGTGGGCCACATGAGGGAGAAGATCATCATACCAGAACACGTTGACATCACACCAAGGCAAATGCCTGAAGAATCCCCTGAAGATTTCCTGCCCTACAGGGCGGATCCTACTGGAACATCAAAAATGCCTGCCTTCGGTGACGGATACAAGGTACACATCACAGGACTGACCCATGATGAAAGGGGATATCCAGATACATCAAACCCAGAATCCCATTCAAAACTGGTTAGAAGACTTTGTGATAAGATCCTGAAAAACAGGGATGAAATAACCAGTATAAAAACTGATTTCACAGATGACGCAGATGTTGTGGTTGTATCCTACGGTGCACCGTCAAGATCAGCTCTTACAGCAGTTAAAAATGCAAGGGAAAATGGTATAAAAGCAGGCTTTGTGAAACTTGAAACTGTCTGGCCATTTCCCGAAGAAAAACTGATCAATGCCACCCGAAACGCCAAAAGGGTTCTGGTTGTAGAGATGAACCTTGGACAAGTATTTAATGAGGTTCAAAGAGTTCTCAGGGATAAAGAAGTTGAACTCCTCCCAAAAATCGGTGGAGAGATGCATTTACCTGAGGAGATACTTGAAGAAATAAAATCTGATTGAAACTTAATTTAACTAGATCTGATCTAAGAACATCCTCCTTAAATATTCAAATCTAATCTTACAAGCATTTTGGAGACTGAATTTGGAGAATAACTTAAAAATATTAATTTAAGAACAAATTTAAGGATGATGGAGTTAAGGATAATGATAATATATTATATGGAGATGAGATAAGATGGATGAAAAGAAGGAAAGCCGTTTTATGAAGTACCTCCGGAAGGAACGACTTCCAAACATCTTCTGTCCTGGATGTGGAAATGGGATCGTCATGAACGCATTCTTCAACGCCATGGAACTTGCAGAAATTGATTTTGAAAATCTCGTGCTAGTTTCAGGTATAGGGTGTTCATCAAGAATACCAGGATATGTAAAGTGTGATTCACTCCACACAACCCATGGAAGACCAATATCATTTGCAACAGGACTGAAACTTGCAAATCCTGACTTGGATGTTGTTGTGTTCACAGGAGATGGTGATGCAGCAGCAATAGGTGGAAACCATTTAATACACGGTGCAAGGAGGAACATAGATCTGACTGTTATCTGTATAAACAACAGTATATACGGTATGACTGGTGGGCAGATAAGTCCAACAAGTCCCAGAGGAAGTTACGGAAGTACTGCACCATATGGGGCAATTGAAAGACCGTTCGACCTTTCAGGACTCGTGAAAGCAGCTGGTGCAACCTACGTTGCACGGTGGACAACAGCAAATCCTTCAATGCTTTCCTATTCCATAAAAAAAGGTTTACAAAATAAGGGATTTTCATTTGTTGAAGCAATGTCACAATGTCCAACTTACTTCGGACGTAAAAACAAGATGCGTTCACCCATTGATATGCTGAACTGGATGAAGGAAGCCAGCATATTTAAAAAGCAAGCAGAAGAACTTTCTGAAGAAGAACTTGAAGGAAAAATTGTTATAGGGGAATTTCAGGATAAAACAGAACCTGAATTTTCAGAAAAACTCTGCAAGCTCATTGCAGATAAATGTCAAAGTGGAACTCCCAAATCCGTTAAGTCAGCTTACAAGGAGGACTAGAAGATGCGTAAAGACATAAGAATAGCTGGTTTTGGAGGTCAAGGCATAATACTTACAGGGATAGTTATAGGGAAAGCTGCAGCTCTTTACGATGGAATAAATGCCGTTCAAACTCAATCTTATGGTCCTGAGGCCAGGGGTGGAGCTTCAAGAACTGAAGTTGTAGTAAGTGATGAAGATATAGACTATCCAAAGGTCCAAAAGCCAGATATCTTTGTTGCACTGTCCCATGAGGCATTGATGACTTACCTTGATGATCTAAAGGATGGTGGCACGTTGATAGTAGATCCCGACATGATAATTGAGGAAGAAGTTCTGCCATTCGTTGAGGAGCACAACATAAAGTTCCACAAAGCACCTGTAACCCGAACAGCTGAGGAAGTTGTTGGATTGAAGATCGTTGCAAACATAGTGATGATAGGTGCAATAGCACGGATAACAAAGGTCATATCTGAAGAAGCAGCCCGACAGGCGGTGGCAGAAAGTGTTCCACCAGGTACTGAGGATAAGAACCTTGCTGCATTTGATGCAGGAACAACGCTAGTTGGGGAGGAGGATTAACTTGAAGATTCACGAGTACATAGCTAAAAAAATATTCCAGGTGGAAGGAATTCCTGTTCCTAAGAGTATTGTTGCAGAAAACCCCCAGGAAGCACAAAAAGCCGCTGAGAAAATAGGAAAACCTGTTGCAATCAAATCCCAGGTGCTTGTAGGTGGTAGGGGTAAAGCTGGTGGAATAAAATTTGCAGAAACACCCTCTGAAACTTACACTGTAGCAAAAAGCCTTCTTGGGTCTGAAGTGAATGGAGAACCTGTAGATATAGTCCTTGTTGAAGAAAAGCTCAATATCCAATCAGAATTCTACGTCAGTGTTGTTCTGGACAGGTCAACCAAAAAACCCTTGGTACTGGCAAGTCTTCAGGGAGGTATGGATATCGAGGAAGTTGCCAAGGAAAACCCTGAAAAAATCATAAGATACCCTTTAAATCCTCTTGAAGAGTTTTTACCCTACCAGGCAAGGGAAGTTGCCATTAAAATGGGTGTTCCAAGCAATCTAATATCCAAGGTCGGTTCCATAATATGGAAACTTTTCCAGGCATTCCATGACTACGATTTAACAATAGCTGAGATAAACCCCCTTGTATTTACAGGGAAAGAACTTTTTGCAGCTGATGCTAAATTTGAAGTGGATGATGATGCATTCTACAGACAAAAACGGCTTGCAGAACTTGAACATGTGCACAAACCTGAATTTGCCTACGTTAAACTCAAGGGGAATATTGCAGTTATTGGAAATGGTGCAGGCCTTACACTCAGTGGAATGGACATGTTACACCTTTACGGAGGCAAACCTGCCACATTCCTGGATATAGGTGGTGGTGCATCTGAGGAAAGTATCGCAAAGGCATTGAACTTGGTTATTTCGGATGAAAACGTTAAAGTAGTCTTTTTAAATGTTCTTGGAGGTATAACAAGGGCTGATGATGTTGCAAGGGGTGTTCTTGATGTTATGAACTCCTCAAGCCGTAATGTTCCAATCGTTATACGTTTGACCGGTACAAATGAAGAGGAAGGTCAGAAGATACTTGCTGAAGCAGGTCTTTCATTTGAAACGTCCATGGAAGAAGCAGCAAGAAAGGCGGTTGAAATCTGCAGGTCAATGACCTGAACTTAAGTTCATTTTTTAAACTTCAACCGTCCTTCCATTTTAGCCTAAATCTTTTCTTGCATTTATTTTAAAATAACTCTCAATATTTCATATAATTTTGTAATGCCTTTGCACAATTCTGTGAGCTACTGTTGATTATATTAATGGATTCATCTGATCATGAGCATTAAGCACAGGAATGATGCATCTACTTATCAATATTGTGTTTGAAATAGGTTCTTAGATGTTGCTTCCCCTTTAACAACTTTTTTCTCATATTAATTATACAAAAAAAATTCCTTTTTAAAAGTTCGAAAAAAGATTTAAAAAAAAGATTTGATTTAATTAAATCAAACTCTGGTTTTAACGTTGACAGCGTGGGCCATGACCAGTGCTGAAAGTAGCATGTAGGTCATCATTGCAGCTCCGTTGATGGTTCTGTTGAAGAGGAACAGTCCTATGAGTGTCTGGCATATGAACGCTGTAAGGGCACCTATTAAGAGTGCTTCACGACCAAGGTATCTTCTGCTACCATTTTTACGTGTGGTTCTATATTTTCTGAGTATGTAAAATCCTGTGAACATCACAAGGAGACACCAGCCCATGAAGAGCATCAAACTTCCGTATCCAAAGTCGAATGCTATTCCAAATATTCCGGGGAGCATGTAATCTATTACGTCCTTTTTTGTAACCAGCACTCCAAAGAAGAGTGGAAATGGCAATGTAAAGAAGTTTATTAGGTTCATTGGAAGGGATACGTAACCATCGGATCCTCCAAGGCAGTTGGCTCCCCAGTAACAGGATCCCTGCACGTGTCCCCAGAAGGTCGTGTTGTGAACCACCATGCTGAGGCTGGGCATTGCATTATCTTCGATACGTGAAATTCTCAGGAGCGGGCTTAACACAGCTTTGTTGAATATCCTAGAAAGGATTTCAAGCACTCCAAAGCTTCCAATTGCCGCAATTAAAACTGCTATAACTCTTTTTGGTGTGATTTGAGAGGTTCTTTTGAAACTTTTAGACATTATGATGGTTCCAATGATCCATCCGAGGAACCAGAGCAGCAGAAATGATCTGTGCATGAGACCTCCTGCAATGGCTATGACAAAGAAAAGGATGTAAGAAATTGCTTTGATGGATGATGATTTAATGTCCACTTCACTCAGGAGACTTGCAGATGCAGCAAGTGTTACCCATCCAAAGACAGCCAGTGGTCCGAAGGGGTGGGTGAATTCATGGTGCGAGAGAAATGGTAAGAACAGACAGATTGTATCCACTCCGAATACCAGTGCCAGTAGGGCAGTTAGTAAGAGGGAGAGGAATAGAACCATACTCAATGGAATGGTTATTACATTGAAAAAGAGTAGTACTCCCACGTGAATCATTATTGCAACTTCCAGTATGAACTGAAGATGGTTTTGAGCTATGAGCATGTTTATCACTATAAATCGCTATTAAAATATGATATTTTAAACTAAAGGTTTTAAATAAAGGATTGTTTTTTGATTTTTTTTAATGCGTTACTGATATTATAATTAATAGTTTCACAGTTTTAAATTATCCTTGTGAGGACATAGTATCTATAATTTTTTCATGAATTAAAATGATTGATTTATTCTGTTCATTTTTACATAGTTCATTCAATTCACATTCTTTTCAGCATAACCTCAATTCTTTGTGATTTCCAGTATCTACTAATTGCTGGAAAATATTTAGAAAGAAATATTTAAAAAAAAGGAGATTCAGTGATCACAGGTTTTGACCTGAGATAACACCTGCCAGGTAGTCGTACAGTCCCTGGAGATAGTTCCATATCTGACTCAATATTCCACTCGCTTGGCTTGCCTGGTCTGTAACACTTTGAAGTTGATTCTTAAAATCTGTAAGGCTTGATTGGGCTTGTAGGGAACCTGCAACTGCATCTGCAATTTGTTGGGCCTGACTATCCGTTAAGTTGATGTTCATGTTGTTTGCAATGTTTACGACTATGATCTTGATCTGGGTAGCATTTTGGGTGTTCTGTTTCTGTGCTTCGGTCTTCACCTTATCGAAGAGGGTTGCAATGTTATCTCCGCTCTGTCCTGTTTGGTTGGCTATCTGTGTTTCAGTGTAAAGTTCTTCAGTGGCTGCTTTTTTGGCCTGTTCCGGTATTGAAGTTCCAACTGCAATTTCATAGGATTTGAGGACGCCTGCAAGTGCTGATTCACCTGAAGCACTGACTGGTGAAGTTACAACAACGTAACCATTTTCTATTCCCGTTGATTTAAGTGCGTTGGCGTACATTTTAGGGGTCACCGTGGTTATCTTACTCTTATCAACTATGATCTTGATTCCATTGGAGTAGCTGAGATCCACCATTGCACAGGAGTATATCTGACTAGAGCTGTAGGTTTTTCCTGTAACTCCCTTGGACACTGCATTCACCTCAGAGGCAGTGATAACCTTTGAAGAAGCATCAGTGAGGTTTTTATCTGTATGGGACTGGAAGTAAGTTGTAACTGAATTCTTCCAGGCCTGGTTTGAGTAGGTTGCCTCACCGTAGGTCACTGCAAATCCAGAAGTAGCGTATATGGGACTTAAAGATACGAGTATTAAAATCAATCCAACCAGTAGTTTTTTCATGTTAACACTCCTTTCATATTTTCGTATACCTATGATTAACATCTTAATTAAATTTTGTGGAGTGTATAAATTTTTAAAATCCTTTTTAATACTTTAAAAACTTGGATTAGATTATTTTAAAAAAATTATTTTAAAAAAATTTAAAAAAAATGGTTAAGAACAGAAAAGGGGTTAAGTACAGTTAAACTGGATCTCTAAATTGAAATTATGGGATATTATGATAGGAGTACGACACGACTTTCATGGGCTTCATCAACAACTTCACGGCCACAAAGCTTTGCAACAGACTCTGCAAACTCCTTAACTTCACTGGAAAGTGGCATGTTATCCAGTTCAAGGCGTTTTCTGGAATTTCCAACGTACATGTAAGCTTTTATCTCAACAAAATCAGGATCACTCCTCTTTATTAGCTCTGCATAACCTTCAGGTTTGATCATGTTGTAACCCTTGACACAGGTTGTTCTGAGAACAGTTCTGCAATCGAAGCTTGATAGAAGGTCAAGGGATTGGTTCAGAAGCTTCCAACCATTGTCTATCTGTGGCTTGCACAGGTCCTTGTAATAATTTTCATTTGGTGCATCCAGGGATACATAAAGTTGGCTTGGCTCTGTTTCAAGTGCTTCGAGCTTTGAAGGTGTCATTCCATTGGTCACAAGGAAGGTTGTGAAATTCCTCCTTTTAAACTCTTCAAGAAGTCCACCTATCTCAGGGTACAACATGGGTTCTCCTGCAAGGGATATTGCAGCATTTCGGGGGTCCTGGGCTTCCTTAATTTTTTTCATGTTGACGTTTGGGTTTCCAAAGAAACCACATAGAAGATTTCGTTGGCTTTCTATGCAGTCCTCTATGATTTCTTTTGGTTCATCGTACTCCTCAACCCATTCGGTTTTGGTTATGGAAACATCCCTCCAGCAGAACATGCATTTATGGTGGCAGAAAGGAATGCTTGGAGACATCTGGAGGCATCTGTGGCTTTCAATACCGTAAAACCTTTCTTTGTAACATACGCCTTCATCAACCAGACTTTTACGGGTCCAGTGACAGACCTTTGCAGCTGCATGGCGGTGTTTGCCTGCAAACCTGTAGCCCTTCTTTTCAAGGTCTCTTTTATCTTCATCTTTAAGCAGCATGGTTATCATTCAATTTATACTCAATTTATAATCTTAAAATCTACTTTCAAAATAGCTCTTTTAACATAGATTACGTTTCATTAAAATTGGATTGTATTATATTTATAATGAGTTGTTGTTGAGTTCTTGTATATTATATACAATGTGTTCAGGGGTAGTGCAATCAAAAGATCCCACGATCGTTTCAATAAGATCTGTTTTCAATAGAAATCAATATAAAATTTAATATCAATCCTATATGAAGTAATATAAAAACCACTAAAAACCCCTTAGAAAATTCAGTAACAATCACCATTTTTCATGGAATCTATATATGTTCGTGCCATAATTCACATTTATAATAATGATTCCTCACTCCAAAATTTATACTTTGAATACTGGTTGGTGATGGAAAGTTTTAATTGAATTCCTCTAAATTTTACTACAATTTTTGCAGTTTCAAGGCTTTTTATTAAGATTGCTAAATTTTATATTAAATCCTTTTAGAATAATCTAATTTGGGCTTATCTCCATTTTAAAGGGTTACATGATTATTTAATCCCTTAAAACAAGATATTTATTCAAAAAAAGGAATTTCATAAATTATGGTTCAATCGGAATGCATTTACCTCTCTACAAAAGGATCGAATAGGGGTATTTTTGGGGAATGGGCTTTAAAATGAGCTGATTTATTAGAAACAACAATGGATAGTCCTTATCCAAAATCATCTATTTCAATAACCTCATAAAGCGTTTTAAATCTAAAAAAGAGCACGCTGGATGCCTTTTTTTGGAAATTAAATCAAAACCTTTATATATGCTTCACGATGATCCAATTGTATCCAAAGATTCCCGTAATCAAAGTATTACGGGTATGGAGGCGGTATAATTAGGCGACTACATGTTGGCGCACTTCTCTTTGCGGTAGCTATTGCTATCTGTATTATCCCAGGATCAATGGGAGCAGGAGATCAGAGCCAAGGTACGCTAAGCGTACAAAACAAAGTAAGTTTAAATTCAAATGGAAACAGTGGAAGTGTTGCAGAAGCCAGTGCAGCTTCTTACTACTACAAGAAAGTTACCTACTACAAAAAGGTGGCTTACTACAAGAAAGTAGCTTACTACAAACACCATAAAAAGTACTACAAGTACAAGAAATACTACAAGTACAAGAAAGTTACCTACTACAAAAAGGTCTACAGAACAGTGAAAGCAGCATCAGTTTACAGGTACTCCTACTCTTCTTCAGGTAAGGGTGTAGGTGACTGCTGGACTAACAGTGCAGTTCTAATGAGTCAATTAACCAAGGCCCATGTTAAAGCCAGGATCATACAGTACAGAACAAGTCTGTCCTCAAGGCACAGGTCTATTCAGCTGTACAAGAACGGCAAATGGGTTGACTACAACTACAAAGCCAATGGTTACAAAAAGGTATACTATGCAACATCTTCGAAACCTGGAATGTTTGTGGTAAGTACAAATTAAGTGCTTTACAAGTGAAAACTCGAACTCAAAGGGTATCATATGAAGCATACCTCAATGTATCGTTACAATAGGGTAACAGAGAAAAACATTGAAATTCAGGGACATATATGAATATAAACCTACTTGGGAGGGCAGAGAGATCTGCTCCCCCACTTTTTCTATTTTAATTGTTTGAATGGTTCATGTTTCATTCCATTTCGGAATTATTTAATGAAATACTTTTAATAAAATTTTAATAAGGTTTAATAAGCTTTTTTTCTACCTGCATGGCTGATGATCATTGAACAGTTCATAACCAATTTTTCTTTCACGATCCTTAGCAATAACTTCCAAACCATGAACATCTTCAACAAAGAAACATTTTGTTCGTTATATCCAGAATTCAGTTCAAATTTTAAAAAACTTCTCAAAGGAGTTATTTTTTATTTGCTTATTTGTAGATCCATCTTTCAATCAAAAAAGCTCTTAAAAAAACTTTTTAAAGTCAACGGAGTTTAAATATTATTTTTCAGTTGATTACGGTGGGGTAACTGCAAACAAAAACATATTTAATGGCCTTATTTTTTTGAAACAGTCCTAAAACTATGGTTGTTTCTTAAAAGTGTCAATAAAATGACCTTCTTCCAAATCCTTCATTTAAATATCCATTCAAAGCGTTTTAAATCTAAAAAGGGGCTCTATAATGGCCGTTTTTTGAAAATTAAATCAAAACCTTTATATGTGTATGGGGTTGACCTAATGTTATCCAAAAAGATTCCTATAATCAAAGCATTATAGGTTCGGAGGCGGTATAATTAGGCGACTTAATGTTGGCGCATTTCTCTTTGCGGTAGCTATTGCTATCTGCATTATCCCAGGATCAATGGGAGCAGGAGATCAGAGCCAGGGTACGCTAAGCGTACAAGAAAAAGTTAGTTTAAATTCAAATGGAAACAGTGGAAGTGTTGCAGAAGCCAGTGCAGCTTCTTACTATTACAAGAAAGTTGTGACCTACAAGAAGGTGGCTTACTACAAGAAAGTAGTTTACTACAAGAACCATAAAAAGTACTACAAGTACAAGAAGTACTACAAGTACAAGAAGGTCGTGACCTACAAAAAGGTCTACTACAAAACAGCTAAAGCAGCATCTGTAACTAAAACATCTACTACAACTTACAGTATCAGTTCCTCTTCAACCACAGCCCAGATCCTTAAAAGTGGTGCAAGGTACGGCTACAGCAGCTCAGCACATACAGCGGCTGCAATGCAGAGTATTGGAAGTGGAGACTGTTGGGCGATGAGTGCTTATCTTTACAGCAAGCTCAAAGCAGCTGGTATAAATGCAAGGATAGTTCAGTACAGTACAGCTTACTCATCACGACACAGATCAGTTCAGATCTACCAGGGTAGTTGGGTGGATGTTCCATACTCAAGCTACGGATACAACAGCATGTTCAGGGCAACTTCAAGCAAACCTGGATTGACAGTTGTAGCATCCTAAACTGGTATGAATAGGTTCAACAGCTCTCAAGCGGCTGTTGTTCAACACTTTTTTTATTGATACCTTTCACAGATGTTTCAGATGATTATTTTCTAAAGATTTTCTAAGGAGCAATTACTTTTTTAAAAGCAATCACATAAGATAATTACATAAAAAAGACTTCTAACGATTTAAGTGTGCTCATGATTAAGTTAATCCTGATCCTTAACAACATTTTTCATGGGCGTTCATTCCAAGTTTCATATTTTGGTGGGGTAACTTATTTTTGAATGAAATCTTAAAAGTTCTAAATTAAACGAATGAAAAATAAGCCCTATAAAGTTGTTCCAGGCTATGTTTTCACGTGAAAACTGAAGAATGATCTAAATCCTTAAAAAGGGTTTAAATAAATTTTTAACTCTTTATTTTGTTTTAAGCTCCTTCAAAACACACTACTCTTTCATAAAGATACTGAAACAACACATACAATAATTTCCATTATACACCTCCGCACATTCCCTAATCGGATAACACTCATTATGATGAAAAAGGTTTTAGATGGGTTGATTTGTCAAAAATATCAAGGGAGATGCCTCCTCTGAAATTCATCATTTCAATAACTCCATAAAACGTTTTAAATCTAAAAAGAGACGTTATGGCTGTCTTTTTTGGAGAATTAAATAAAAAAATTTATATACTGTGTAAAGGTTACAGAATTCTAGTCCTAACTATTTGGTTTTTAGGGCGCGGAGGCGATACAATTAAGCGACTACATATTGGGGCACTTATTTGCGCATTAGCTTTTGCTATATGCATCATCCCAGGATCAATGGGAACAGTAGATCAGAGCCAAGGTGCGTTAATCGTACAGGATAAGTCTATTTTAAGTGCAAACCAGAATAGTGGAAACGTTTTAGTTAATGCAGCCTACAAAAAGACAAAGAAAGTCAAAACTTACAGGAAAAGTTACAAGAAGGTCAAGACTTACAAAAAATGGAAGTCTTACAAGTCTTACAAGAAGGTCAAGGCTTACAAAAAGTCTTACAAGAAGACCAAAACCTACAAAAAAACCTACAAAAAGGTTAAAGCAGCATCAACCTACAGGTACTCATATGGTAAAGGTGTAGGTGACTGCTGGGCCAACAGTGACTATCTAATGGGAAAGTTAACCAAAGCTGGAGTTAAAGCCAGGATCATACAGTACAGAACAAGTATGTCCTCAAGGCACAGATCTGTTCAGCTGTACAAGAACGGTAACTGGGTTGACTACAGCTACAAGGCTAACGGATACAGAATGAGGTACTGGGCAACATCCTCAAAACCAGGAATGTTCGAATTAAGAAAAAACTTCTAGTACCTCTCTTTAAGAACTAAAACGTGATTTCAGTAATTGATTGCTGAAATATGATGTAAATCTGGATCAACAGTTGAAATCCTCAATTCAGGGGAATCTTCACTGTTGAACCATTTTTAGCATTTTTAGATATTTTCATAAAACTCTTTTTTTTAACCTAATTTTAGCTATTTTTAAATTTTTAAATCATTCACAAAAAAAGGATATTCAATCAAAAGCAATTACAGAACTAAAGTAATTCCAGAACTACTTTTTTTTAGTTATTTGTTGCATAATTTTAACCGCATTATTTTAACCATTAATCAATTGTGATGAAACTTTTAATTTTTTGAAATTAACAACTTTTTAATTAACAAGCTATCGGATCCATTAAACCAGTTCATATTTGATATAGGTTTCAATTCTTCAGCAGGATCTCCTTAAATTCTTAGTTTGATGAGGTCTTTGGATTATCTCTTTATTCCACCCTTTAAAAGGACCACCAAAATACTTTTATGTTTGGGCTATAAAAAGAGATACAGAATAATACACTATTTTGGGGAAGAATCATGAAGCAAATCACCAGAACTCCAATTGTAATTCTGAATTTTAAGACCTACCTTGAATCCACAGGGAAAAGAGCCTTGGAACTTGCAAAAATTTCAGGAGAAGTTGCAGAAGAAACAGGTATCAATGTTGTTGTGTCGCCACAGCATGCTGATGTGTGGCAGATAGCAAAGGAAGTTGAAATACCAGTATTTGCACAGCACGTGGATCCTGTTGATGTCGGCGGACACACAGGAAGCATACTCCTGGAATCTATGATGGAAGCGGGGGCATCAGGAACCCTTATAAATCACTCAGAACAGAGGATGAAACTTGCAGATATTGATGCTGTGGTTAAGAAGGTCAAAGCCAATGATATGGTTAGTGTTGTCTGCACCAACAACGTTGAAACCAGTGCAGCTGCAGCAACCCTCAAACCAAACTTCGTTGCAATTGAACCACCTGAACTCATAGGATCAGGGATACCAGTTTCAAAGGCAGAACCTGAAGTTGTGGAAGGAACAGTGGATGTTATACACCAGATAAACCCTGATGTTAAGGTGCTTTGCGGTGCAGGGATATCGACTGGAGAAGATATGCGAGCAGCCCTTGATCTTGGAGCAGAGGGCGTTCTCCTGGCATCTGGAATAATACTTGCAGACGATCCTAAAGCTGCACTTCTGGACCTTGTGAGTAAGATATGAGATTGGATCTGAAATTTAGGGTTTTTCCCTATTTTTTCAGAGTTAATGAAGGGTTAATATATCTGAAGTTCACATCAACGGGATGGGATGAGAGATTCCAGGGTACGAGATGATCAGCGATTTTATCAAGGATTTTAAAAAACAATATTAGTATTTGATTATTCAATCTAAACTAACTACAAACTGATTATAAATTCAGATCTTTAATGAATTAATTTTAACACGAAAAAAACGGTGAAAGGAATGTCTCTTGACTTCTACACAATTGATGACTTTGAAATTGAGGATAAAACAGTTTTGGTAAGGGTTGATATAAACTCTCCAGTTGACCCGAACACAGGGCTTTTACTGGATGATACACGGATAAAACTCCATGCTGGAACCATAAAGGAACTTTCTGATAAGGGTGCAAAGACAGTGGTACTGGCCCATCAGAGCAGACCCGGTAAGAAGGATTTTACAACACTGGAACAACATGCAGAGGCACTTTCAAATATTTTGAATCACGAGGTTCGCTACGTTGATGACATCTTTGGAAGCAATGCAAGGAATGCAATATCCCTGATGCAGAAGGGTGATGTTCTTCTACTGGAGAACGTCAGGTTTTATTCTGAAGAAATCTTGAAAAGGGAACCTGAACTCCAGGCAGAAACCCACATGGTGCAGAAGCTGGCACCACTTGCAGATTACTTTATCAACGATGCATTCGCAGCAGCACACAGGTCTCAAGCCTCATTAGTTGGTTTTGCATTCAAGGTACCTTCAGGTGCAGGAAGGGTTATGGAGAAAGAACTCAAAGCCCTGTATAATGCAGTGAATAATGTTAAGAAACCCTGTGTTTATGTGCTGGGTGGCGTGAAAGTTGACGACTCCATAATGGTGATGGAGAACACCCTTGAAAATGGAAGTGCAGACTACGTTCTCACAACTGGCCTGGTTGCAAACATATTCCTGCTTGGTGCAGGCATAGATATCGGCAGTTACAACAGTGAATTCGTAAAGAAAAAGGGATACTGGGGTTACGTTAAGAAGGCCGAAGAGCTACTGAAGAAGTTCGATGGTAAAATAAAGATACCTGTTGATCTGGCACTGTTCATCGATGAAAAGAGGGTTGAATGTGATGTTTCACAACTTCCAAACGAACCAATCTATGATATTGGAACTGAAACCATAAAACAGTACGCTGAGATCATAAGATCAGCTGAAACTCTATTTGCAAACGGACCTGCAGGTGTTTTTGAGATGGAGGACTTCAACATTGGGACTGAGGATCTCCTCAACGCAATAGCATCCTCTCCAGGTTTCTCAATAATTGGTGGAGGTCACCTCGCAGCTGCAGCAAACCAGATGGGACTTTCAGGTATAAGTCACATCAGCAGTGGTGGTGGGGCATCAATAAACCTTCTTGCAGGTGAAAAACTTCCTGTTGTTGAGGTTTTAAGGGAAGTTGCTTCAAGGGATGCACACCCTACTTCCTAACCCAAATCATAACTAAACTCATAATTTTATGAAAATAATGGATAGATTTAAATAATATAATGAATCAAGTAAGATAATCTTACGGTTAAAACCGAGAGGTTTGGTAATTCATTAATTTAATTTAATATTGAATTTGGTTCAGTTTTATTAATTATTAATGAACTTTGAAGTAAGAATTTTGATGTACTTGAGGATTTTGAGTCCAATTTTAGATTTTGCATTGAGATGTGATGTATTCTTTCCTTGTCATGCATAAAAAATTGGAAAAAATGCATATAACCCAAAAGTATTTAAGGTCATATGCCAAATAACTAAAATAATTGCCTCGGTAGCTCAGTCTGGTGGAGCGCGAGACTTGTAATCTCGTGGTCGGGGGTTCAATTCCCTCCCGGGGCTCTAAGCCGATTAATATTGGCTTAAAATATTCAAATGGGACCATAGGGTAGCTTGGTCGATCCTTTGGGCTTTGGGAGCCTGAGACTCCGGTTCAAATCCGGGTGGTCCCATTTTTCATCCCGCCTTAGCTCAATTTGGCAGAGCATCGGACTGTAGATCCGAGGGTTGCTGGTTCAAGTCCGGCAGGCGGGATTTTGATAACTGGCTGTTAAACACGAGAAATTCGTATGAAGAATCTTCTCTGTGATAATATGGCTTTTCATCATATTGAAAACTAACCTTTCTCAAATACAAAGGTTATACAAAGGTTTATATAGTACTAAAATCTACCGTATGATAGAGGAAAACTATATATAGGTGCATAGGCATACCCCATTATACTCTCATTCTTATGACATGAAGAGCTGCCCTGGTGGTGTAGGGGCTATCATGCAGGCCTGTCGAGCCTGCGACTCGGGTTCAAATCCCGGCCAGGGCGTTTGTATAAGGGGCCCGTAGCTCAGTCTGGGAGAGCGCCTGGCTTTTAACCAGGTGGCCGCGGGTTCAATTCCCGTCGGGCCCGTTCTTGATTTTTAACTGGAGGATAAATTGTGAAAAAAGATATCTTGAAACACAAATTGGTTCCAGATCATACTATTTTGTCGAAAACAGAAATTAAAAAAGTGCTTAAAGAGTTAGATATCCATAAAGAACAGCTTCCTAAAATAAAAGCTGACGACCCTGTTGTTAAAGCTATTGAGGCTAAACCAGGGGATATTTTGAAAATCACTCGTAAAAGCCACACTGCTGGAAAATTTGTTACCTATCGTTTAGTGTTAGATTAGTACCAAACTAATTGAAATATATTTAATTGTTTTTTGGAGGAGTTTAATGGTAAAAAATGCATGGGAACTGGTTGATGCATTTTTTGATGAATACAACTTGGTAGACCACCACATCAAATCCTACAACGACTTTGTAGACCATCGTATACAGGACATCATCGACATAACTGATGATATAACCCTCGAACAGGGTGAATACAGCATCAAAACAGGGAAAGTAGAGATCAGGAAGCCATTCATCAAGGAAGCAGACGGATCGAAAAGTAAAATATACCCTACAGAAGCAAGGCTGCGTAATTTAACCTACTCAGCTCACATGTACCTTGAAATGGCCCTTAACAAGGGTGAGGAGGACAACGAACTGGAAAAAGTTTACATAGGTGAGCTGCCTGTGATGCTCAAATCCAGCATATGCCACCTCGATGGATTGACAGAAGAGGAACTGGATGAAAAAAATGAAGATCCTCAGGATCCTGGTGGATACTTCATTGTCAATGGATCAGAAAGGGCAATAGTTACAATGGAAGAGATAGCACCAAACAAGATCATCCTTGAACGTATAGGTGAACTTGAAGACAGGCGTGCTAGGGCAATTGTAACATCAATAAAAAGTGGATTCAGGGCCCGAATAACACTTGAATACAGAAAACCACGTAAAAAAGGCGTTTTTTTAAGAATATCCTTCCCATACGTACCTGGGGAAATACCACTGGTTGTGCTGCTTCGAGCACTTGGACTTGAAACAGACCAAGAACTTGTTACAAGTGTTTCAGATGAAAGCGACGTGCAGTTCATGCTTATAGATGACATACAAACCTCTGAAATAAGCACCCAGTACGATGCAATCAAGTACATTGGTAACAGGGTTGCAAAGGGTATGACAGAGGAGTACAGGATAAAAAGGGCAGAGGACGTCATAGACAGATATTTACTACCTCATATGGGAGTTGAACCTGATAAAAGGGCCGACAAAGCCACTTATCTGGCTGAAATGACTGAAATGCTCCTTCAGGTCATATTCGAAAAACGTGAACCACACGACAAGGACCACTACGCAAACAAAAGGCTCAGAGTATCTGGAGACCTTATGGAAGATCTTTTCAGAGTTGCATTCACAAGTTTAACAAGGGACATGACATACCAGCTTGAGAGAAGCCTTGCAAGGGGAAAAGAACCATCAGTCAAACAGGCTGTGCGTTCAGACGTGCTCACAGAGAACATAAAACATGCAATAGCCACAGGAAACTGGGTTGGAGGACGTGCAGGTGTCAGCCAACTGCTCGACAGAACCAGTTACATGGGAACACTCTCACACCTGAAAAGGGTTGTATCCCCACTTTCAAGGAGCCAGCCTCACTTCGAAGCAAGGGATTTGCACCCAACACAGTTCGGAAAGATATGTCCAAACGAAACTCCAGAGGGACCAAACTGTGGACTCGTGAAGAACCTTGCAATACTTGCTAAAATATCTGAAGGCTCAGATCCAGAAGAGCTTGAAGAAGTAATCAAAAAAACAGGAGATTTAAACCCTCTTTAAATCTTTTTAAACATTTTTATCATCTATTTTTTTCAAAGACCTATACAGAAAAAACACAAAAAACATAGAAGCGTCCTTGATTGTGCAGTGAACTGAAATATTGAAAAAAATGGATTTAATTCAAAGATTTTAAGTTATCTAATATAGATTCAAAGTTAAGTATGGCATAGACTTCATTTAATCGAACTTTGAAGATTTTAAATGGGTTTAAATTTTCCATTAAATTTCTTTATAATCTCATAATTACATAATAATCATAGATGAAATAACTGTATGAGCTACGAATTTCCAGTAAATTCAGCCGGTTCAATACATAAGTATCATAACATCATGAGGCTTGGGATATTTTAAAGCCTTAATCCTATTATTTGGGGGCAAATTCGTGAAAAAATCCAAGATATATATTAATGGTAAACTCATAGGAACCTGTGATGACCCAGAAGACTTTGTTGAAACCATGAGGCAGAAACGAAGGTCTGGAGAGGTTTCACATGAGATGAACATAACCTACTACCCTGAAACAGATGAGATATACATATTCACAGATCCCGGACGGACAAGAAGACCTCTCATTGTTGTTGAAGACGGTGAGTCAAAAATCAAACAGGAACACATCCAGAAGCTAGAAGATGGTGAACTGGACTGGAACGATCTCATAGACAATGGACTAATTGAGTACATTGACGCTGAAGAAGAAGAAAATGCATACATAGCCATGTTTGAGGATGACATTACAGAGAATCACACCCACCTGGAAATAGATCCTTCCACAATGCTGGGAATATGTGCCGGTATCATACCATTTGCAAACCACAACTCTTCTCCACGTAACACAATGGAAGCAGGTATGACAAAACAAGCTTTAGGTCTTTACGTTTCAAACTACGGAATGAGAACAGACACCCGTGCACACCTCCTGCACCAACCACAAGTGCCAATGGTTAAAACAAGAAGTATAGATGCCACCAAGTACGATAAAAGGCCATCAGGACAGAACTTCGTTGTGGCTGTTATGTCCTACGAAGGATACAACATGGAGGATGCACTCATCCTAAACAAGGCATCACTTGAAAGGGGACTTGCAAGGTCATCATTTTTCAGATCCTACGAGGCATCTGAGAGACGTTACCCTGGAGGACAGGAGGATAAATTTGAATTACCTGAAAGTGTTGTAAGGGGTTACCGTAACGAGGAACTTTACAAACACCTCGATGAAAATGGAATTGTAAATCCTGAGGTAGAGGTAAAATCAGGGGATGTTCTCATTGGAAAAACATCACCTCCAAGGTTCCTTGAAGAACTGGATGAATTCGGAACCTCAAGGGAACGCCGAAGGGAAACATCCGTGACTGTCAGGCATGGTGAACACGGTATCGTTGATGCAGTACTGCTCACAGAGACAGTTGAAGGAAGTAAACTTGCAAAAATAAGGGTAAGAGACCAGAGACAGCCTGAATTTGGTGATAAATTTGCATCAAGGCACGGTCAGAAAGGTGTTGTTGGTTTAATAGTTTCACAGGAAAACATGCCCTTCACAGAAAATGGAATAGTCCCTGATCTGATAGTGAACCCCCACGCTATACCCTCAAGGATGTCCGTTGGACAGGTTATTGAGATGCTTGCAGGTAAATCCGGAGCCATGGAAGGAACAAGAATGGATGGTACACCATTCACCGGAATGGAAGAATATGAAATAATGGAACTCCTCAAGAAGAATGGATTTGAAACTTCCGGTAGAGAAGCTCTTTACAATGGAATAACCGGTGAAAGGATTGAAGCTGAAGTCTTCATAGGTGTTGCATTCTACCAGAAACTGCATCACATGACATCTGACAAAGTCTACGCAAGGTCAAGGGGACCAGTACAGGTACTCACAAGGCAGCCAACAGAAGGAAGAGCCAGAGAAGGTGGTCTCAGATTTGGTGAAATGGAAAGAGATTGTCTAATAGCTCATGGAGCCGCACTTGCACTTAAAGAGAGACTTCTGGATGAATCAGATAAGTACGAAGCAATAGTATGTGCCAACTGTGGAATGATAGCAATATACGATAAAATAAGGGATAAAACCTACTGTTCACTCTGTGGAGAATCAGAAACATTCCCTGTGGAAATATCATACGCATTCAAATTACTACTCGATGAACTCAAGAGCCTTTGTATATTCCCAAAACTGGTAATGGAAGACAAAGCATAATGGAATGGACAAGTGCGATGCAATGGAACATTACAAGGAATAGTAATATACCAGTTCAAACCCGAGAAACAAAAAAATTAATGGAATTGATGATTTAGGATTTATAGCATATTTAAATGCACTATAAGGAGAGAATGAGCTTGAAAGGAATTTTAAAGAAGATTTCCCAGATAAACTTCGGTTTGATGTCTCCGGAGAATATAAGGAAGA
>ENA-UOOE01000552-UOOE01000552.1-fermentation-metagenome-genome-assembly--contig:-NODE-552-length-36216-cov-14.480048_pt1 | contig 36216 bp, 32 predicted proteins | sample MGYA00245776_ERZ724021 | MGnify/ENA primary metagenome ERZ724021 (study PRJEB28704, sample SAMN03018321) | fermentation metagenome | biome: anthropogenic terrestrial biome; feature: soil; material... | reverse complement strand
TTCAGGTTGAGGATTTGTTGGGACGCGAGCCGGTGCGGGTCAATCTCGAGGAAGTGGCGGCCTACCTTACCGGCAAGCGTGTACTGATTACCGGGGCCGGCGGTTCTATCGGTTCGGAGCTTTGCCGTCAGGTGGCTTGTTTCCATCCCGAATCGCTAATTATGCTCGGTCGCGGCGAGAATTCGATATACGAAATCGGCATTGAGATGCAAGAGAGCTTCCCAAAGCTCAAAAAGTATAAGGTTATTGCCGACATACGTGATCGCCAGACAATCAAAAAAGTCTTCGATCAATTTAATCCTCATGTAGTCTTTCACGCTGCTGCGCATAAGCATGTCCCGCTGATGGAGGATTGGCCGGAAGAGGCATTTAAGAATAATATTTTGGGAACACGCAATGTTGCGGTGGAAGCCCATGAGCATCGTTGCGAGCGTTTTGTCATGATTTCCACCGATAAGGCTATCAAACCATCGAGCGTTATGGGAGCCACAAAACGCGTTGCAGAAATGATTATTCGCGCTTTAAGCGAAGAAAGTGCCACCAAATTCGTGGCCGTCAGGTTCGGAAATGTCCTTGGCAGTCGCGGTAGCGTGGTGCCGCTCTTTAAACGCCAGATTGAGCGGGGTGGCCCGATTACGATCACGCATCCGGATATGAAAAGGTATTTCATGACCATTCCCGAGGCTGCTCAATTAGTTATTCAGGCAGGAGCAATGGGTAACGGCGGTGAAGTGTTTGTTCTGGATATGGGGGAACCCGTGCGGATTGTGGAGCTTGCTGAAAACCTGATTCGTCTGTCGGGCCTCATTCCTGGAAAAGATATTCCGATCGTGTTTACCGGCGTTCGCGCAGGCGAAAAATTGTTTGAAGAATTGTTGTCTGCTGAAGAGGGCGCTTCGGCCACCCGCCATGAACGTATTTTTATAGCTACTATTCAGAACGGGCTAAACCCCGGGCTTTTAAAACTTCTTGATAAATTTGAGCATGAAGGGCAGGTAACTCCTGCAAACATCCGCAGTCTTTTTAAGGAGCTTATTTCCGATTATCATGAAGCGAAAATCGACATCCTTCAGGATGAAGCCGCTGCCGCTGGTGAAGAATCTGAAGAACAAGCATAAAATTGATTGCGCTGATTTCATTATCGCTATATGCATGTGAGGGGAAAAAGCATGGATTTAATCATGTTACTAAGAAAAAAACTGGGCGTTATTTTGGTGGTGGCTTTAATAGCGGGATTGGTTGCATTTGTTATCAGTTCAATCATTCCAAAAACCTATGAGGCACGAGTACGCCTGCTTGTAAAGGGCGGATCAAGCGGGTTTTCCTTATCGGATCCAATGTTAGCATTAATAGGCGGAGGCAGTGCTGGCCTTTCCAACGATTATGCGGAAATATTGAAAGGCTGGACAATTCTACATGAAACTGCGAAACAGCTTGGGCTTCCGAGTGAACCAAACTCAAAAGAATTCGGAAAAATGAAGAAAGCGTTAAAGATTGAACCTGTAATTGGCACCAATGTAGTAGAGATCCAATTCCGGGCTAAGGATCCTAAGGAAGCAATGGATGTAGCAAATGGGTTAGCCACTAATCTGGAAAAGAGGGCTGTCACCGGCGAGCAAGGAGACGCGCTGGAATCGCTTCAGATTGTGCAGAGTCAATTAGCGACAGAAAGAGCCAAATTGGCGACTTTGGAAAGCGAAATTAACACACTTCAAAAGAATGAAAAAATTTATTTGCCTAATGAATCTACGCGGGCAGTCTTGAACCGTCTGGCTCAAATCGACAGTCAAATAGCGTCAGCAAATGTTGCCATGGTAGAAGGCAAGGCAAGTCTGCAGAAGATTAATAACGATTTGACTGAACAGGAAAAAACGGTCGTATCATCGCAAGTTGTTACAAATAATCCCATCTATACTTCTCTACAGCAAAAGCTGATCCAACAGCAAATTGAGCTATCGACCCTTCTTCAACAATTCACCGATGCACATCCATCTGTAGTGGCCATTCGGCACGGAATTGAGGCTACACAGGCAGAACTTCAGGAAATGACCGTCCAGATTGTAAATAGCCAGACAGTAATAAACAACCCGGTAAGACAATCAATGATTACACAGGCAATAGCCATTCAGAACGAGTTGACTGCTACCGAAGCTGGCCTCAAGGCTCTTGAGGAATACGCTGCAGGTCTTGAAAGAAACTTATCCACCTTGCCTAACACTGAGCTCGATTTGAGCCGGTTATTGCGAAGGAAGACTTCGTCTGAACAGATCAGTGTATTGCTTGAACAGAAAGAGGCTGAGTTAAAAATATCCAGTACTCTTGGAAAGGGCGACGTTCAGATCATAGATCACGCATATTTGCCGATTATTCCGGCTACGCCCCGCAGGCTGCTTAACACAGCAATTGCTTTAGTCGCTGGCTTTTTTATCGGCTTAGGAGTGGCTGCCATTGGAGAAAAACGTATTCAGGATGGATCTACAAGTACCGCAAGATCCATTTGAAGACGGGGGGGCTGTGGTTGATGCAAAGACTCGCACGCGTGCTTTTTAGGGTTTTTCAAAACACACCGGATCGGATCGGCGGCAATACTATTAGAGTTGCCCTTGCCAAAAGATTTTTTGGATCGATAGGTAAGGGTGCTAAGATACGTACGGGCGTAGTTTTTGGGAGAGGTAGCAATATTCATCTGGGAACCCGTTCACAATTAGGCATTAATTGCCGAATATCATGTACTGCAGAATTGAATATTGAGGATGACGTTCTGATGGGACCAGACGTGATTATCATGGATATAAATCATCGGCATGATGACCCTGATATTCCCATTATGGATCAAGGATACGACGAGGCTCAGCCGATAACCATTCAAAGAGGGGCTTGGGTTGGCGCCCGGGCAATCATTCTTCCGGGGGTGAACATCGGGGCAGGCGCAATTGTGGCTGCTGGTGCGGTCGTAACAAAGAGTGTTCCCCCGATGGCAATAGCAGGCGGTATTCCTGCCAAAATCATCAAATACAGAAATGGCTATTCTGACGCCCCGAAATCTTCTAAGAACACCAAATGAAAACTGCATTTCTTCTTGAAGGGAGTTTGCCGGCCATTGCAAATCCGGGCGAATCATTGGCAAATAGATAAGCAATTAGTTATGGCAATAGCAGGCGGGATTGCGGCCGCTTTGTTGCTATGCTTCACAAATCCAGCCATTATGGCGGCTGCTCTCGGAGCGGTAGTTGTCGTTATCGCCGTCTTCGCAAGCGATCGTTCGCGCTTGCTTTTATTAGGCCTGGTAACAGCCTCATGGGGCGTCCAGCTTGGAGATGGCCTTCCGGCAACGATTATGATGACTCTTGTTGTTGCAGTGCGGAGCATCAAAGCTTGGATCAATTGCCATCAAATAAAATTAGGATGGCCGGAGTTCTTCTTGATACTATTCATAGCTTTGAACTGGTTTTCAGCCTTTCCAAACGCCCAATTGGATTCTTTTAAGCCGTTGCTAAAGCTGACATTGGGTATGATGATTTTCTTGCTTGCTCTGGATAGTTCTAAGGAATGGCTTGGAACCGAACCTGAGAAACTCATCAGAATGGTTGTAGTATCCGGCACTATCTTCACTGCGGCGCTAGTTTTTATCAACATCTTCATCTGGCACTCGCCTTTTCTCACCGCCAATTTTCTTAATAGTGCCTCCGGAGCTGGTAAGAATCAACTCGCATTCTACCTGGCGAATCTTTACGGGATTACTTATTTAATGAACATTAAGCGTCCAAAACAGTTGATCTGGATTCGGCTCATCATTTTCCTTGCGATTGTCTATACTCAGTCCCGCGGTGCACTTGTGGCGGTTTTGCTGGCGACCGGTTTTTACTGGTGCCTTAAACTCTGGTATAAGCAAATTCGCATTTCCAGGCCGCTGATGATTAAGATCTTCTTGTTAACTCTTATAGTAGTGTTAGTACCGGCAATAGTAATTATTTCTTCTCCTCCCGAAGAAAAGGAGGCACTTGTCGAACGGCTGCAGGTTTTTGATGCGATAACTCGTTCATATGATTCAGGCTCAGTAGGCGCACGTAAATACTTGCTTTCCTTAGGATTAGATCTTTTTGCAGAACGTCCTTTTTTCGGCCACGGGATCAATGCCTTTTATGCCAATTCCATATGGATGGGCATGCGATATCTTTCGCACAACGATTACATTCAGATATTAGTGGAACAAGGCCTGACGGGTTTAATCTTGTTGGCTGGCTTCGTCCTTGCAATGCTTGGAAGGATTTTGCGGGCAAGAGCAAAAAACGGTAGCCATCTTGGTGCCGTTGTCACCCTACTGATTCCCATAGTATATTTGCTGTTTATTAACGCGATCCAAACGCCGCTTATTTGGTTTGTATTTGCCTTGATTCAGGGAGTCGTCAGGAATGGAGAAGGGCAAATTCAGGGCTCTCATTCTTACAATGCAATTTAGGAGAGAATTTATGACACTATCACCTACAAACGCTGAGACGCAGACCACCAAATTGGTGAGCGCTTTAATGCTGATAGGCATTCTCAGTAAATTGATGGGTTTCCTGCGTGAAGTTGTTTTGGCAAATTGTTACGGCGCAACCGCTCATATGGATGCTTTCAATATTGCTAATAACATTCCAGTTATTTTGCTGGCCGGTCTAGCGGCAGCTATTACGAATACGTTCATCCCAACCTTCATTAACAAAAAAGAGAATAACGGTTTGGATGAAGCGCTAGGACTCAGTCAAAGACTCTTTACGGTAACGGGGTTTACAGGTGTTTTACTTAGCTTGCTCGGAATAATACTTGCCCCGCAGATTGCTATAATTTTGGCCCCTAAGTTTTCCCCGGAAAAATTGGCAATTACCGCGAACCTTTCCAGGATATTGCTAATTGGTGGCGCTGTGGCAATGTCCAATGGCTTTCTGACCGGTTTTTTGCAGGCGAACAGGTCATTGATTATTCCTGCATTAGTAGGTTTTCCATCAAACCTGATGATCATTGTCGTTGTGCTATTGTTTTCAGAGCAACACGGAATATACGCCCTGGCATTTGGCTCGGTTGCTTCTTTTGTGGCACAGTTTTTGTTTCAACTGCCATTTTGCTTAAAAAAGAAGCTCGTGGTCGCTCCAAAATTGGAGTTTCCTGATCCGGATGTCCGGCGGGTAGTGCGTTTGGTCTTGCCAGTTTTTGCCGGGAGTCTGGTTCTGCAGATAAACACCATTTTCGACCGCATTTTTGCCTCCGGCTTACCGGATGGTTCAATTGCTGCTTTGGGTTATGCCAACCGGCTGACCGGTCTGGTATTTTCGATTGTCACAACGGCGGTGGTCACTGTTTCTCTTCCAATTATGGCTCAGGCTGCCGCCGTAAAGCAAATGTCAGCTTTAAAAGACGCTATGCTTACGGCGATCCGTGGCAGTAACTGTTTGATTATGCCTATGTCAGTCGGAATGATCGTGCTTCGGTGCCCGATTGTCAAATTAGTTTTCGAGCGCGGGGCCTTTGATTCGGCTGCCACAGAACTAACAGCCACAGCATTACTTTACCTATCGCTGGGGCTTGTGGCATATAGTATTCGGGAAATTGTGTCCCGTGTTTTTTACGCCATAGAAGACACGAAAACGCCAATGATTAATAGTATCTTCAGCGTATCAATTAACATCATGATCATGATCCTAAGCGTACCGAGGCTTGGATTAGTTGGAGTAACTCTTTCGACTTCACTTTCGGGAATGGTAAGTGCGGCGATGTTGTTATTCCGGCTGAGAAGGAAGATTGGATCGGTGCATGGAAAATCCATTATTAAATCGCTTAAAATCACCATTATTGCCGCGCTGTTGATGGCAGCAGCCGTACATTTTTCTTATATAGGGTTAGAACATCTAGTGCAGGGAACATCCTTTTTAATGCAGACGGTTCGAATGGCTGTAACAGTTGCCGTTGGAGTCTTGGTCTATGTATTAGTGCTTTATATTTTTAAAGCGGAAGAGCTGCAATTTGTAAAGAATTTGATTCGGCGAAAAGGATAACGTTGAGTTAAAGAATCTATTGACTACACTTTGTTCGCTGATGTATGTAACGGGAGAGAAAAGTGATGAATTCAATTACCGTTTTCTATAGCATGACGATGGAGCGATTTGAAAACCGTATATTTTGTATCGGCGCATTTGGGCGTTTTGTGGATGAACTGAGTAAAAAGTATGATACTGTCTATCTTTGTGCACCCGTCAGAGAGTTGACCGTTCCTAAAGATGAGTATAGCCTGCAATCAAGTAAAATCGTTCTTCAGGGGATGCCGCCTTACAATTCAATCATTTCATCTCTACGCTATGCCAAAGAAGCCCGTCAGACTTTACGCAAGTATACTCATGAATGGGAGCGGCTATATATTCGTTATCCCTCACCCTATAGCCTGTATGCTTTTAATTTGGCTAAGCGCCGTCGTCTGCCGGCCTTCATGCATCTGGTGGGCGACACTCGCAAAGTGGTTGAGAAAGGCAGTAAATTTAATACATTTGCCCGCATTGCTGCCCAGGTTTACTTAGCCTGGGCTGAGCGGGCGCTGCGCTATATGATCAGATATGCTAACCATACTCTGGCTAACGGCAAAGATATGAGACGTTTTTATACGGGTTGTAGTCACAAAGTGACAGAAATCCGCACTAGTACTTTCAAAGAAGATGAAATTTTTATCCGTGATTCCGCATGCTGCAATGCTTCGATCCTGAGGCTGATTTACGTAGGCTTTCTCAGACACGAAAAAGGTTTGGAATACCTAATCAACTCTGTTCCGGCAGTAGACCGCGCTGTGGGTAAAAAAACCGTTTTGGATATTGTAGGTAATGGCGAAATAGAAGCCGAACTAAGAGATTTGGTTACAAGTCTGGACCTGCAAGATCGCGTTAATTTTCTTGGCTACATTCCGATGGGAGATCGCCTTAGTGCTTTATACCAACAGGCAGACATATTTGTCTTGCCCTCCGTTTCCGAAGGGACTCCCCGAGTATTATTGGAAGCTATGGCTAATGGCCTTCCGGTAATAGCTACCAGGGTAGGCGGGATTCCATTTACCATAGAGGATGGCGGAAATGGACTGCTGATTGAGCCAAAAGATTCTGAGGCCATAGTCGCTGCTGTAGCCCGTATTGCCATAGATCAGGCTTTACGTGCCCGAATTACAGAAGGCGGATATCAGACAGCACGGCAAAATACATTAGAACAGCATGTCCGGCAAGTGTTTGAGATTATAAGCGACTACTCTCAAGGTGGGGGAAATTCTTGATGAAACGCATACTGTCCCAAATTTTCCATTTTGCGGTCTATTCTATACCAATGCATTTGATCTACTTAATTACTGGGCTGATTCCTAATTCCACGCCAGGCAATTTTATCAGAGGTTTTCTATTGCGCCCGTTCTTTAAAAAATGCGGACACAACTTTCAGGTTGCTTCAGGAGTGATCTTTATACAACCACAAAATATTGAAATAGGCAAAAATGTATATATTGCCCATAATGCGTGGATTGGCGGCGGCGGAGGTCTGATTATCGGCGACGAAGTGATCATCAGCCCCATGGCGCTTATAACCAGCGGAAAACATACTTTAAGTGGTGACTCTGTGCGCTATGGGGATGTAGTTAGTCTGCCGACCAAGATTGGTAACGGAAGTTGGATAAGCAGTCATGTTACAGTTTGTGGCGGAGTTACAATTGGAGACGGTGTGGTAGTAGCTGCCAATGCGGCAGTCACCAAAGACATATCCGATAATTCCTTTGCTTATGGTGTTCCTGCCAACTATCGGCCACGGAAGGGGGTGGGCGCATGACAAATGAATTTATTCGGCTGGCTTTTGTAGGAGATATCATGCCTGGCGACAGCTTTTTTAATACCGGCGGCGGATTAAGACGACCTTTGCGGTGTGGTATGGATCCTTTTGAGCGTGTGAAGCCGTTGCTGCAAGGCCACGATTTGGTCTTTGGCAATTTGGAATGCGTCTTGAGTTCTGCAGGGGAACGTCCCTGGCTGGTATCATCTGCAGTTATGAGAGGAGATCCGCCATTTGCCTGCCGCCTTAAAGATGCGGGTTTTAATGTTCTTAACATAGCCAATAACCACATTCTTCAGCATGGATCTGCCTGCTTTAAAGAAACACTCGCAGTACTGGAAGAACAGGGTATATCGGTTGTGGGATCTATTGGGGGCGATGATGGGGCCTCCCTCCCAATAGTTCTTTTCGGCAAAACCCGTATTGGGATGTTGGGATATTCGTGCCGTCCGGAGCGTTTTTACAGAGGGTCATTACTCTATGCTTTCGGAACTAAGGAACGACTTATCAGAGACATCGCTTCCCTGAGGGAACGCTGCGACATACTGATTGTGTCGTTGCATTGGGGTGATGAGTTTGTGCATCATCCTTCCGAAGATCAAATTAATTTATCCCATCAAATGATTGACCAGGGAGCCGATATTATAATAGGGCATCATTCACACACCTACCAAGGCATAGAGGTATATCGCAAGCGTTTGATTGTCTACAGCCTTGGCAACTTTCTGTTTGATTCTTACAGTAGTCTGACTCGCACAGGCATGATTCTTTCCGTAAAGGCTAATCCTCATGAATCAGGCTTTACTTATGATATAATTCCCGTCAGCGCAGATGAAAGGTATTTCCCTCGTCCTCTTGAAGGATCTAACCTACGTTCTGTTTTATCTCATGTGAATTGCTTGAGTAATGGTCTGAACAATGCAGATACGCTGCCGGTTGCAGGGAAAGCGCAAATAGAAGCTGGGCTGGAGACAGTACGTTCTGCCGAAAGAATCCACTTTTTTCGTTACGTCTTGAAACATCCATGGTATGCGATTCAGGATGTAGCTGGGTTTATCGCTCGCCGACTGCTTAAGCCCAAAGCTTATATTCATCCAGATACTATTCACAACTATTGAGGTGATCTTATGGGCTTGACAAATACTTATCTTTCACTCCCAGCCTGGCTGCAAAATGTCGCAGTTAGTGCTTATGGGTTCAAACTTCACATGGATCGCTATTGGCACGCAGATCCCGGTTTTAGGAGCATTATTAACTCAAACTTGACTAAGACTCCGGAAGAACTGGAAAATTATCGTTTTGAGCAGTTGAAAAAGATTATTAGTCGAGCGGCGTTACACACTCCATTTTATCGGGAGTATTTTAAACGTGAACATCTCACTGTGGCAGATTTTCGTTCAATAGCGGATTTAAAACTTCTGCCTATTATCAGTCGCGATGAATTACGGCGGGATCCCTGGCGTTTTGTCGCTGACGATATACCGGCCAATCGGCTAATGAGTGAGACAACCAGTGGTTCGACTGGATCCGCAATGACTATTTATGGCACAAAGGAGGATTTGCGCCGCCATTATAGCTATTTTCAGCGTCTGCGCGATATAAACGGGGTCCGCCCCGGTATGCGGCGCATTACATTTAATAGAAGAATTATCATGGATCCTGCTAAGAAAACCCCTCCTTTTTGGCGCTATGATCTATCAGAAAACAATTGGCATTTTTCGAATTATCACCTTGCATCTGAGACCATCGATCTTTATTGCCAAAAAATCATTCAGATTGACCCAGAAGAGATAGTAAGTTACCCTACTAGTCTGTATGAGATCGGGCGCTATATTTTGGATCATGGTTTGCCGCGTCTGCGCCCATCTTCGATAATTACATCTAGTGAAAGTTTACTCCCAGAACACCAGTCAGTTATTGAAAAGGCATTTCAGTGTCATGTTACCGATCAATACGGTTGCTCAGAAAAGATGATATTTGCTCATAAATGTCCCTTTGGGCATTTCCATATACACAATGATTATAGTATTGTTGAAGTATTAGATTCTTCCGGACGAGCCGTCACAAATGGGGTGGGCGAAGTAATTGCTACGTCGCTATTCAATGAAACAATGCCGCTAATTAGGTATCAAATAGGGGACCTAATCGAGTTGGATTCCGGAATGAACTGCACCTGCGGGCTGCCGTTTCCTGTATTTAAGAGATTGGTTGGTCGAAAGAACGATTATATTCTTACGCCTTCTGGCAAACGTATTTATTGGCTTTTATATTGGGAAGAAATGAACAGTGTGATTGCATCCCAATTAGTGCAGAATGCCCCTGATAAACTTACAGTACGTATTGTAAAAGATTCTAATTATACACAGATCGATGAAGAGAATATTTTGGCTAGGATAAGGATGCTGCTAAATAATGAATTACAGGTTTATCCTGAGTATGTGAGTCATATCCCCAAAGAGAAAAACGGGAAATTTAAGTCGGTACGTAGGGATTTTTAAATTTCCTAAGAAGCAGGAACGGGAATATATAGGGAGAACCTAGTTATTTTACGCCTATGTTTGGCGGAATGAAAGTGGTGAATGTTTTTGGAGAGGCCAATGGTTTCAATCATTGTACCCTGCTTCAACGAAGAAAAAGCCATCGGCGCCTGTTTGCGGAGCATCTTAGCCCAAACTTACACGCGTTCGAAGCTGCAAATCATCGTTGTTGACGGTAACTCAAACGATAAGACCCGCGAGGTCATTCACGATATGGCCAAAGACGGAGATATAGTCCTGCTGGACAATCCCAGGCGCACTCCGCCCTATGCTCTTAATATTGGGCTAAAGGCGGCTACCGGGGATCTGATAATGCGCGTGGACGGACATACAATACTTGCGCCCGATTATGTTGATATCTGCGTTTCTACGCTACTTTCCGGGGACTATGACTGCGTTGGAGGAGCAATACGCAACCGGTTCAGTTCTTCCATGGGAATGATCAACGCGGCTATACTGGGCTCACGCTTCGGAGTCGGTAATTCAGAATTCCGCATCGCAAAAAAGCGCATGCTGGTCGACACGGCCGCTTTTGGGGTTTATCGTAGAGCGGTATTTGATAAAATAGGGATTTTCAACGAAAACCTTTCCAGAAACCAGGATATTGAATTCAATCAGCGCTTGATTAAGGCGGGCGGGCAGATTTTGCTGGAACCCAGAGCCGTCGCCTACTATCAGGTTCGGGAAACACTTAAGGGGTTAATGCAACAAGGTTATGTCAACGGTAAATGGAATGTTATTTCCATCAGAATCGCCGGCAACCACTTGAAATTACGCCATTTTATACCGATGATTTTTGTAACGATGCTAAGCTTATCAACAGTAATATCATTGTTTACTTGGATTCCGTTGGCAGTTATCAGTATCACATACGGCCTTTTTCTTTTGGTAGCCACGTTTGACATGGCAAAAAATGTTGAACCAAAATGCATCGTGTTACTGCCATTTGCAACGGCCCTTTTACATCTCTCTTATGGGTGCGGCTCATGGGCGGCTGTGTTCGATACTGGAAACAATAAAAAAAAGGTAATTGTGGGTGACAGGAGGGAAGCCGCGTGCTCCGATTAATGGCTTTCCTCGGCACGGTTTTTTTGTCTGCGGTTTTCGGTACGTGGCTATCAATTCGGTTAGCCAAAGCTAAAGAGTATCTTGATCACCCGAATGCTATCAAAATTCACGTCATTCCAGTTCCCAGGCTTGGTGGCATAGGGATTTTTTGCGGACTTTTATCGGGATTCACATTTCTTTTTTGGGAAGCTTCTGCCCCGGACAGGTCGATCCTAATTGTGTCTCTGACGGCGCTGCTGACCGTTTTAATTGCTGGAGTAGTAGACGATGTCTATACATTATCCCCGCGGTGGAAACTTGCTGGTTTAGCGATTGGGGCCTTGATTCTGGCTGTTTGGTTTGCACCGCCTCTGATTGCGCCGGGGGTTTTGGGCGGCGCTTTGTCCTTTTTGACGATCATAGGCATGGCTAATGCTATGAACCTGATTGACGGGATTGATGGTTTAGCGGGATCAATTGCACTAATTGCCTTCATCTTTTTTGCCGTTTTATTTCAGGTTTCCGAAGCAGGATTAGCGGCCGGGCTTGCAGCTGCGGGTACGGCAGCCACTACGGGTTTTTTGCTATTTAATCGCCACCCAGCCCGCACTTTTATGGGTGATTCCGGTAGCTTGCTTTTAGGAACACTTCTTGGCTTCTTACTGATCAGAGCGGCGCATCTTTCGTGGACACACATCTGGTCGGGTTTGCTTATTTGCATCGTTCCGATCTGGGATACTGCCGCAGCAATTGTCCGCAGGCTGCGTGGGCATGGATCTATCTTTGAGGGCGATCGGTGCCATAGCTATGATCTGTTATATGAACGAACTCAGTCCTATGCACTGACCATATCTGGCATGATAGGAACCGCCATATTATGCGGATTGGCGGGGCTCGCCGTTCTTTTCGGCAGCAGCATAATTTTCCAAGTGATTGTCACCTTCCTGTTGCTAGGATTGCTGTTGATTGCTTCACTTTGGCTGGGAGTGTTTGTACCGGAAAAGCTTCAATCGGATAAGCATAGCCGCGCTCAGGAGGCCAAATTACGTCAGAGTTGAAAAAGCGTATTTGACCGCGTAGAGTTGAGGTTGGAGTCTTAAAAAGCCATATTGTTGGGAGTGTTAGTCATGAAAAGGAGACGGTTGTTACTCGTATGTGTTTTGGTCTCCATCATTTCTTTAATTGGTGCAATTCCGGACACACTTGCTGATGACTACAGATTGGGGCCGGGCGACGTAATTTTAATCATGTTCGGAGGCACCGGGATTTCCGATCAAAACGTTACTGTGCCACCGGAAGGCCAGATTGCGCTTCCTATGGTTGGCCTGGTACAGGTTAGCGGCAGGACTGTTTTGGAGTTGGCGACGGATCTGACGGCGGCCTTTAAGGTCTATGTCAAAGAACCGCAAATTACCATTATCCTCGTTAAGATGCGCCAGGAATATGTACAATTGCTCGGCGCAATCAAATCTCCCGGGACTTATACTCTTCTTCCGGGTTCAACGGCAGTGGAGGCCATTATGCGCGCCGGAGGGCCTACCGCTGCGGCAGATTTGACAGCTATTATTCTGCAGCGACGTGGGCAAGCCGAAGCCGCCACGATCGATCTTTCCGGAATTGCCAATGGCAGCTTTACATCCGATTTTCCGGTACAAAACGGAGATATCATCTTCATACCTTCCGGCACGATGCATGTGGCTGTAATCGGCGAGGTTTCAAGGCCAGGGGTCTATGAAATTCCCAAAGGCGGACGGCTGATGGATGCGCTGATGGCTGCGGGCGGCCCGACTTCGCAAGCGGTAAAGTCCCGGGTCACCATCTATCAGGGTCAGGAGTTTAAAGAACCAATAGGCAAAATCGAACCCGTTTATAAAGGCACCATGTTTGATAACCCGACGCTGGCAGCTGGTCAGGTGGTTTATGTCCCCCGTTCAATCATTTGGGACATAGATGTTGTAATCAGTATCTTGTCAGGTGCTAGCATCCTGAAGTCGCTGTTTGGATTATAGGAAATCTTGAATAGAGGAGTTGCTTTAATTATGAAAGTACCTCTTTCACAGCCTGATATTAATGAACAAGATATCGTCGCTGTTCTGGACGTTCTGCGAACTAATCAGTTAAGTATCGGACCAAAAGTAATCGAGTTCGAAAAGATAATGGCACATTTGGCGGGGCAAAAACATGGCGTTGCCGTCAACAGCGGTACCAGCGGTCTGCATTTGATCGTGCGGGCTATGGGACTCAAAGACGACGATGAAGTTATCACAACACCATTCAGTTTTGTGGCTTCGAGCAATTGCCTTTTGTTTGAGCGGGCCAAACCGGTTTTTGTTGATATTGATCCGGATATGCTGAACATGGACGCAAATCGTATTGAGCGCGCCATTACGCCCAAGACCAAGGCAATTCTGGCCGTACATGCGTTTGGTCATGTCGCTGATATGGATCCGATCCAGGAAATAGCTAGGCGGCATGGATTGAGAGTAATAGAAGATTCTTGTGAAGCAATCGGGGCTGAATATAAAGGACGTCCCGCAGGTTCTTTAGGCGATGCCGGAGTATTTGCGTTTTATCCGAATAAACAGATGACCACCGGCGAAGGCGGTGTTATTGTAACTAATGATGATGAGATCGCTGCGCTTTGTCGCAGTATGCGTAATCAGGGACGTGGTGAAGGTGACCGCTGGCTTTACCATGAACGTCTCGGATATAACTACCGGTTGGATGAGCTTAGCTCCGCATTGGGGGTTTCACAGGTTTCTCGAATCGATGAGATCTTAGCCATGCGCGCCGATGCCGCTGTCAGGTACAACAGACGTCTCAAATCGGTAGCAGACATCAGGCTGCCGTATATCGCCGATTATGCTAAGATGAGCTGGTTTATCTACGTAATCAGGCTGGCAGACGGAATTAACCGAGAACAAGTAATGCAAAAGCTTGCTGATAATGGTATCGGTTGTCGGCCGTATTTCGCGCCGATTCATCTGCAGCCGTTTTTCCGGGAAATGTTCGGATATAAAGAGGGCGATTTTCCTATTACTGAGCAGGTGTCCGGGTCAACAATCGCGTTACCCTTCTTCAACAGGATTACGGATGAACAGATCGATTATGTAGCCGATATTCTCGAAAAGGCTATCGAGCAGCAGAGATAAAGATAATTATGGGCGGTACCTTTGGGGGGCCGCCCTATTTTTGTGATTTTATACTGCATTTCAAATTATTTTTTGTTACATCCTGTTACATGGCAGGAATTCCCGGAAAGATTGAGGAATTAGAGAATAGGTAAAGACCAACTAATCTGGGTAACGTTGTAAACAAGGAGTCATAGCTTTAATGGAGTTAGAACTGAAGGACTATATAAAAATAGTCTGGAAAAGACGCTGGCTAATCGCGAGCATTTTTGTTGTCTGCGTCATAGCCGCTTATTTTATCAGCGGAGCGATGACCCCGGTCTATCGCGCCAGCACCAAGATTCTGATCAAAACGGCAGGTGCCGGTCAATTTGATCTCTTTGATCAGTTGGGCGGTACTGTACGTAATCAGGTACAAAATTACGTTGAAATCCTCAAAAGCAGATCGCTGGCCAAAAGCATGGGTGAATCAATGGGGCTTGATATCACAGATAAGACCGGCCGGTTTGCGGCTCTGCGAAAGGGAATATCAGTTCAGCCGATTCAAGGCTCGGACACGATTGATGTAAATGTCGAGTCAACAGACCCGCTGGAGGCAGCTACAGCAGCCAATGCACTGGTGGAAGCCTTTAAAAAGCGGACCCAATACGAAAACCAGGCCGACGTCCGGGCTGCCCGCGAATTTATTGAAGAGCAGCTTTTGACTGTTCAGGGACAGTTGGGAGAAGCCGAAAATTCCGTGCAGGCATATCAAAGCGAGGCCGGGGTTGTTCAGCCGACCCAGGAAGCCGCGGCTATTATCAACCGCCTCACCCAGCTTGAAACGGCACGCGCTGAAGCTGAAGTGGCTATTTTTGAAGCCGAAGCGCGGCGGGAAGAACTGGAGCGCCAACTCTCCGAGCGTGAACAGACCGTGATTTCCTCCCAGACTCTAAGCGAAAACCCGGTGGTGGCGCAATATCGCAAGGCCTTAGCCGACCTGCAAATCCAGCGTGCTCAGGCACTGGAGAAATATGCATCGCATCATCCGGTTGTAGCAGCCATTGATGGGCAAATCGCTGATATCGAAAAACGTTTGGCAGCAGAAATCGAGAGGGTCATCAGCACGGAAACTGTTACCCTGAACCCGGTCCGCCAGGCCTTGATTCAGCAGGCATTACAGGCTGAGTCGGAGGTAATTGCCGCCCAGGCCCGGCGGGATGGCTTGGATCGAATGATAGGGGAAGCAGAGAAACAGATCAGCCGTCTGCCCAGTCAGGAAGTACAGCTGACGCGCTTAATCAGAAATCGTTCAGTGCTTGAGAATATCTATATCATGCTGATGGAAAAGCTGGAGGAGTTTCGCATTTCCGAGGAGATGACAACTGCTGATGTGCAAGTTATTGACCCGGCCGAGATTCCCGAAACTCCAATCAAGCCACGCAAAATGATGAACACAGCCGTGGCTGGGTTTTTGGCTTTGTTTATCGGATGCAGCCTGGCATTTTTATTGGAATACATGGATACTTCCATTAAGACGGCACAGGATGTTCAGCAATACTTGGGCTTGCCGGTGTTGGGTCTGATACCTTCCGCGAAGCTTGAAAGCCAAATCTCCAAAGGTAATAAAACCCGTTTTAGCAAGCCTACGGGCCGTGGAGCGGGGGGTTACAATTGAACAAGGCAACGCATCGTAAGCGTTCTCATAATCACCAAGAATTTAGCGATCGTCTGATTACCCATCTTTCGCCTCGGTCTGCCGTTTCTGAAGCATACCGTACTTTGCGGACCAATATCCAGTTCGGTGCTTTGGATCGGGTTGTCAAGACTATTATGGTGACCAGCGCCGGTCCTGGCGAAGGCAAATCAACCACGATCGCAAATTTGACCATTGCTTTTGCGCAAGCGGGGTATAAAAGTCTGCTTATTGATGCAGATTTGAGGCGGCCGGTGCAGCATAAGGTCTTTGGAGTGGATCAGCGCCGGGGGTTAAGTGCCGTCCTGGTCGGCAAGGTAGAGGTAGCAGAAGCGACCCAGTCCGTAGCAGCCGTGCCTGGGCTGCAAGTTTTGCCTTCCGGACCCCTCCCCCCTAACCCGGCTGAGATGCTTGGCTCGAAGCAATGGCAGGGATTGCTACATGAGTTGCGGGAGTCTTTTGATTTTGTTCTGATTGATGCTCCACCCGTTATCGCTGTTGCGGACGCCTCGATCCTCGCTCCCCAAACGGATGGGGTGATTCTGGTGCTGGATGCCGGCTCTGTGCCACGACAAGCGGCTCAACAGGCCAAAGACCAGCTGGATAAGGTCAGTGCCAGATTTCTCGGTGCGGTTCTTAATAATGTCCGGGTTGAAGACGACTACCAGTACTACTATTATTACTACACGAGCAACGACTGAATTTAGTACTTGGTGCGACTGCCCGGATTACGGATCCGGGCTTGTTTTTTGAGGCAGCTTTTTGAAAAAAAGCAATAGTTTATTTATGACCGACACTTCCTGACGGTCTTAGGAGATATAATTACTTGGAGGGCAACATGACGAGACCGGAGTTTAAAGGTATGATTGATATTCATACGCATATTCTTCCTGGTCTAGATGACGGAGCGCGCAGCTGGGAAGAGGCGGTGGCAATGGCGCGGGGCGCAGCAAAAGACGGTATTGAAGCGGTGGTAGCCACTCCGCACATTTATGAAGCAACAAGCATCACTCCGCAAGAGACCTGCGAAAAGACGCTCCAATTTCAAACGCTGCTGGACGGCCAAGGAATCAAGTTGCGCGTGTTGCCAGGGGCTGAAGTGCATCTGGCAATCGATTTGCCGGATAGGCTCAGGGAAGGAAGGCTGCAAACCCTCGCAGATAGCGGTCGGTATTTACTTGTTGAGTTTCCATTTGGTCTCCTGCCGCTTTATACGGATGAAGTCCTTTTTGAACTACAGGCCGGAGGAGTCATACCGATCATTGCGCATCCTGAAAGGAACGAGTCGGTACAAAAAGACCCTAACCGTCTTTATAATATGATCCAAAAGGGTATGCTGGCACAGCTGACAGGCGGCAGTTTGCGCGGTAATTTTGGATCCCGGGTAGAGTATACCGCCAAATTAATTTTAAAGCACAATCTGGTGCAGATTCTGGCGAGTGACGGCCATCGGGCTGACCGCCGGCGGGTTTTGCTGGGCAAGGCCAGTGGTAGCGTTGCGGATTTGGCCGGGCTTGAAGCAGCTCGGGAATTGGCGATCTTGAATCCCCGGAGAATCACCCAGGGAATAGTATTTGATGCCAAGGAATCGAAGAAAATTAGCGGACTGTCTGGACTTATACACACCATGACATTCAGAGCACTGCAGTGATCAGGCCAGGCCTGAATATGGCAGGAGGTGGATTTATGAAATTCAGCCGCCGCAATATTTTTTTGTTTTTCAGTGATTTAGTAATCGCTGCACTTGCCATGGTAGGAGCGCACCTTCTGAAGTATGATTCCCTTGGAGTCAGGTTCGGTTTGGAATATTGGAGCAAACTGATTCCCGTTATCTGGATCGTTAATCAGGTGGTTTTTGTCACGCTGGGGCTCTATCGTCCGCTATGGAGATACGCCAACCTTAGGGACATATTAAAGATTATCGTTGGTATAGGTCTATCGCAAGCGCTGATTCTGGTAGTCTTAAACATAATTAACATAAGAGTGCCTTCATCAGTATTAATCATTTATTCTCTGCTATTTATGATCGGAATTGCCGCCTTACGATTGGCATTTCGGCTCCGTATCGATGTTTATGAAGAGTTGGTAGGACGGAAACATAAGGGTAAGCGGGCATTGATCGCCGGGGCCGGTCAGGCTGGTGCTATTGTGGTCGGTGAGATGTTGCGCGATCCAAACCACCGTTACTATCCGGTAGCCTTAGTTGATGATGATCTTGCAAAGCAGGCGATGGAACTGAACGGTGTTCCAGTCCGAGGCAGGTTAAAAGATATCCCTGCGTTAATTGGAGATTACCGCGTTCAGGAAGTAATCATTGCCATTCCGGCTATTCCAAGGATAACCGTACAAAGCCTGGTTAAAACATGCAAGGGGCTAAATATCCCTTTACGCATTATTCCCGGAATATCAGAGATAATTAATGGCCGTGTTTCAGTAAGCCAGTTGCGGGAAATCCGGATTGAGGATTTGCTGGGGCGTGAACCAATCCATATGGATATGAACAACATTGCTCATTATTTGCGGGGTAAGAGAATTCTGGTAACCGGGGCCGGAGGCTCAATCGGATCCGAGATTGTGCGCCAGATCAGCCGCTTCGATCCAGAGTTAATCATCATGATGGGGCGCGGCGAGAACTCGATTTATGAAATTGAACAGGAAATGCATGATTTCTTGCCGGAGACACCCGCATGCGCTGTTATTGGCGATATTCGCGATCGTGATTTTGTAGATCAGCTTTTTGACAGACTGCGACCGCAAGTTGTCTTTCACGCCGCCGCGCACAAACATGTTCCATTGATGGAATCCTGGCCTAAGGAAGCTGTTAAGAATAATATATTTGGTAGTTTCAATGTGATCAGTGCTTGTGACCGCTATAACGTGGAACGTTTTGTCCTGATCAGTACAGATAAGGCTGTTAATCCCACCAGTATCATGGGGGCCACCAAGCGTGTTGCCGAGTTCATCATGCAAATTTACGCCAAGCTTAGGAAAAGTACGGTTTATACCGCGGTGCGCTTTGGAAATGTTTTAGGAAGTCGCGGCAGTGTAGTGCCGCTGTTTACGAAGCAAATTGCCCGCGGCGGACCTGTGACAATAACTCATCCTGACATGACACGCTATTTTATGACAATTCCCGAGGCGGTGCAATTAGTCATTCAGGCCGGTTCCATGGCTCAAGGCGGAGAGGTATTTGTGCTTGACATGGGCGAACCGGTTAGAATTGTAGATCTGGCTGAGAACATGATCCGGCTTTCTGGGTATGAACCTGGAAAAGACATCAAAGTAGAAGTTGTTGGGATAAGGCCAGGAGAAAAGCTTTACGAAGAGCTGCTTACAGCAGAAGAAGGCACCAACGCGACGCGCCACAGCCGCATTTTTGTAGCGAAAATACCGGTAGAGATGGACACCGAACTTAAGGCAATAAAAGAGCGTCTATCAGTCTGTCTTCAGCACGGAGATGTTAACGCAATCTTGGAGTATGTTGAAGATTCTGTGATCGGCGGAGGAGATAGAATTGGAAAGCGGACAGGTACTGCAGAAGAGCAGGTTGCTGCTAGCGGGTTTTTGCATTAATAAATGATATGAGGCGCATGGATTGATGATAACAAAGCCAAAAATGCTGCAAATCACTTCTGTGGATTCTACCATCTTTCATCTCTTATTCCCATTATTGAAAGCTCTGAGGGACGACTTCGAAGTCCATGTGGCATGTGCGGAAGGACAATATACCGAGCTGATCAAAAAAGAAGGTTTCAAAGTTTTTCCGGTCGATTTTAGTCGATCCTTAACTCCGAAGTATATCACGAAACCATTTTTTGAATTAAGGAAAATTATCAAGAAAGAACGTTATGATATCATACATACACATACGCCTATAGCTGGGATTATAGGTAGATTTTCAGCTTGGACATGCGGAGTACCTCGAATTGTAAACACAGTCCACGGATTTTATTTTCATGAAAACATGATGCCTCTGAAGCGAAATTTGGCACAGATAGCTGAATGGCTGGCTGGACAAGTTACAACGCATTCGTTTTTTCAGAGTCAGGAAGATTATGAGCAAGCGATAAAGCTTCATATATGCAAAAGCGGTAATGGTACCTGGATAAGTAATGGTGTCGATCAAATCCGCTTCGAACCTAAGAGCAAAGACCTATGCAACAAAGCGGGTATTTTGCGCGGTAAACTGGGGCTTAATTCTCAAGACATTGTTATTTGCACAGTTGCACGCATGGTACGAGAAAAAGGTATTCTCGAACTTCTCGAGGCATTTACCATTGTTGCTGGCCAAGTCAAAAATGTTCATTTGGTTCTAGTAGGGGATGCTTTCGACGGGGATCGTGATGGCATCGTCCAAGAAATTCAAGAAGTTGTCAGGAACTCTCCATTTGGGGAACGAATTCATTTGTTGGGCAAGCGTAATGATATAGAGACTATCCTAAGGGCATCCGACATATTCGTTCTTCCTTCATACCGTGAAGGAATGCCCCGTTCTATTATTGAGGCCATGTCAATGGGCTTGCCGGTAGTTGCCACTAATATTCGGGGATGTAGGGAAGAAGTCCTACAGGAAGAAACGGGGCTACTCGTGCCGGTCGGGAAAGTAGAACCGCTAGCCAAGACGCTGCTTGTATTGATTAATGATCCTTATAAACGCGGGAGATTTGGCATAAATGGACTAGCTCGAGCCAAGAGTCTCTTTGATGAGAATAAAGTAATCGAAAAACAGATTGGCATATTTAAACAACTACTAAGGGCTAGGTGTGATCAGTATGAAAAGGCTAGCATATGACTTTTTCAAAAGAATTATGGACATTATCGTGTCAGCTCTTGGATTAATAATCTTGAGTCCGCTGCTTGCAGCGATAGCCATAGTAGTCAGGATTAAAATGGGTTCTCCCGTGTTATTTCGTCAACCAAGGCCGGGGTTAAACGGGAAAGTCTTTCTAATAAACAAATTTAGGACAATGAAAAACGAATACCATAATGGTCATCAAAAACCGGATGAAGAACGTTTAACGCCTTTGGGTTCGTTTCTGCGCAAGTTTAGTCTGGATGAATTGCCAGAATTGTGGAATGTGTTAAAAGGTGACATGAGTTTAGTAGGTCCTAGACCGCTTAGGGCTGAGTATCTGAACCGTTATACATCTGAGCAGGCCCGTCGCCACGAAGTAAAGCCTGGTATTACGGGGTGGGCTCAAATTAATGGTAGAAACCTGTTATCTTGGGAAGAAAGATTTCAGATGGATGTATGGTATGTTGACCGCTGCAGTTTGTGGCTAGATATAAAGATTATTTTCATGACATTTGCCTTTGTTATTAAGCGTGAAGGCATAAGTGGGAATGGCTCAGCTACAATGACAGAATTTTTGGGTACTGCCGAAAGTATGGTCAGTGCGAAGGGAGGAGCTTATTATAAAACCTCTCGTCATCATTGGAGCTGGCGGCTTTGGAAGAGAAGTCGCTTGGCTGGTAAGTGACATTAATAATGCCTTATCAAAACCTCAATGGGATATTCTTGGTTTCGTCGATGATTCAGTGGTTGAGACTGCTGAAGGGTATTCTGTCTTAGGAGGCATTGACTGGTTAAATAAACATGCAGCAAGTTTTTTTGTGGTCTGTGCTATCGGGAACCCGTCAACACGTAAAACTGTCATTGATTCTATTTCCAGCTCAAGCATTAGCTTTGGAACTTTAATTCATCCTTCAGTCAAGATGTCAAAGTATGTAACTGTTCTTGAAGGCTCCATCATCTGTAGTGACACAATCATAACTACTAATGTGAAGATAGGGCGGCATTGTATACTGAACTTAGGAACGAGGATTGGGCATGATAGCGTTTTAGATGATTACAGCAGCTTAATGCCAGGGGTAAATATAGCTGGCGACGTTGTCCTTGGTAAAGGAAGTTATTTAGGACTAAATGCTTCTGTTATCAATAAAGTTCGAGTAGGAGACTGGACTACAGTTGGCGCAGGGGCAACAGTTGTATCAGATCTTCCGGAAAAATGTGTTGCAGTTGGAATTCCTGCCAAACCGATTAAATTTGTAAGTTAAAGCATGGGTTGGGGATATTAAGTCTCTCAGAAGACAGCATTCTTAATTACTGGAGTTGCAGGCTTTTGTAAAACAATGGGAGAACAAGGTTTGGAGATTGCAGGAGAGAATTTACGATGTAAACTATGTTGTTCGCGAAATAACAAGCACAATGAAAATGGCATAGCAAGGAGTAAGTAGACATGAATTTATATGAAAGAATTATTACCAGCGATGAAAAAATCTCTCTTGTCGGACTTGGTTATGTAGGTCTGCCAATAGCGGTTGCGTTTGCGAAAAAGGTTGATGTTATAGGATTCGATCTTAATAAAGAGAAAATTGAACTGTATCGAAGAGGGTCTGATCCGACAAAGGAAGTCGGAGATGAGGCAATTCAGAATACTACTGTCGAGTTTACTAATGATGAAAAAAAGCTAAGGGAAGCAAAGTTCCACATTGTAGCTGTGCCTACTCCGGTCAACCCAGACCATACCCCCGATCTGCAACCTGTCGAATCAGCAAGCTGTATTGTGGGGAGAAACCTGATAAAAGGATCAATTGTAGTTTTTGAGTCAACAGTATATCCGGGAGTAACCGAAGAGATCTGTGTCCCTATTCTTGAAAAAGAATCAGGTCTCAAATGCGGAATTGACTTTAAGGTTGGTTACTCTCCTGAGAGGATTAACCCCGGTGACAAGATCCATCGCCTGGAGACTATTGTAAAAATAGTATCCGGCATGGATGCAGAGTCATTGGATACGATCGCCAAAGTCTATGAGCTGGTAGTTGAAGCTGGCGTGTATAGGGCAGAGTCCATAAAGGTAGCAGAGGCCGCCAAAGTAATCGAGAATTCTCAGCGTGATATCAATATTGCTTTCATGAACGAGCTCTCAATTATATTCCACAAAATGGGCATAGATACTAAATCGGTGCTCAGGGCCGCCGGTACGAAGTGGAATTTCTTGAACTTTGCCCCCGGACTCGTTGGAGGGCATTGCATTGGTGTTGATCCATACTACATTACTTATAAAGCAGAACAATTGGGATATCATTCTCAGATAATTCTTGCAGGAAGAAAAATCAACGATGGCATGGGCAAGTATGTAGCAGAAAACCTTGTTAAAAAAATGATCCAGGCCAAAAAGCAGATAGCAGGATCATCAGTTGCTATCTTCGGTTTCACATTTAAAGAAAATTGTCCTGATGTAAGAAACACCAAAGTAATTGATATCATTAAAGAATTAGAAGAGTACGGAATCGTAGTCAAAGTTGTAGACCCAGTAGCTGATAACGAAGAAATACTTCGGGAATACGGAATTAAAGCGCATAAGGCTTCCGATATAACTGATATTGATGCCGTTGTTTTTGCAGTTCCCCATGAAGAGTTTAGGGCTATGAGTTTGGAAGATATAAAGAGGATTTGCAGAACAACAGGTAAAAGCCGTAACCCGCAATTGGATATTATGGGTGAGGCTGCCGCTACCTCAGAGGATGATACGGCAGTGCAAAAAAACTATGTATTGATTGACGTCAAGGGAATGTTTGAGCGTGAAGAAGCAGAAAGAACAGGCTTCTTATATTGGAGGCTATAGGATGAGTTACCAAAATATTGTTTTTCCGCAAGGATCGAAATTTTTAGTAACTGGGGCAGCTGGGTTTATTGGCTCAAATCTGGTGGAGGCAATACTTAAACTGGGGTATCAAGTTCGTGGGCTTGATAACTTGTCTACCGGTAAAGAAGGAAATTTGAGTCCTTTTGCTGATAACCCAAATTTCCTTTTTATAAAGGGTGACATTCGTGTTCTTGATACCTGTTTGCAGGCCTGTAACGGAATAGATTTTGTTTTACATCAGGCCGCCTGGGGCAGCGTTCCGAGAAGCATCGAGATGCCACTGGCTTATGAGGAGATTAATATCAAGGGTACCCTAAACATGATGGAGGCAGCCAGGCAAAAGGGAGTTAAGAAGTTCGTCTATGCCTCCAGTTCTTCAGTTTATGGCGATGAACCTAATCTACCTAAAAAAGAGGGCAGAGAGGGAAATTTGCTATCTCCATATGCTTTGACAAAGCGAGTTAACGAAGAATATGGGAAAATGTATTCTAATATTTTTCGGCTTGATACATACGGGCTGCGTTACTTTAATGTGTTTGGCAGAAGACAGGATCCAGATGGTGCTTATGCTGCAGTAATACCTAAGTTTATAAAGCAATTGTTGCATAATGAAAGACCTGTGATTAACGGAGACGGGAAACAGAGTCGCGATTTTACATACATAGAAAATGTTATTGAGGCTAATTTGAGGGCTTGTATGGCTTCGCATGAAGTCGCTGGGCAAGCATTTAACATCGCTTACGGTGACAGAGAGTACCTGATTGATATTTACCAAGAATTGTGTAAAATGTTGGGCAAGAATATAGAACCTCTATTTGGGCCGGAGAGATCAGGGGATATTAGGCATAGTAATGCTGACATCAGTAAAGCCAGAGAACTGTTAAAGTATGATCCGCAATGGAGTTTTAAAAAAGGCATATTGGAAGCGATAGATTGGTACAAGGGGAATTTGTGATCGGCTTTCTAATAAATATATAGGATAAGCCCCTGATATCTTTTTAAAACCATATGGTCTATTTGTCGAATCAGTGAGGGTATGTATATGAGAAAAGAGAACTCGGGCAAGAAGCCAATCAGAGTGTTACAGGTGTTAGCTAGTCTTGACCGTGGTGGCGCTGAAACCATCGTCATGAACCTGTATCGCAATATAAATAGGGAAAAGATGCAATTCGATTTTGTGGTAAATGAGAGAACAAATGAATATGCATACGAATCCGAAATCAAGGCCTTAGGTGGCCGGGTATTTCGTGTGCCTAGATATACCTTGTTTAATCATCATCATTATAGGCGGACATGGAAAGAATTATTATGCCAACATCCAGAGTGGGAAATAGTACATGGGCACCATACTTCGCCTGCTTTTGTATATTTGAGTGTTGCTAATAATCTTGGCAGGGTAACCATTGCTCATAGTCATACAGCTGGTGGTGAATCATCTATCAAGACGTATCTAAAGGTAATATCTAGGTATCCTTTGAGGTATATTGCCAGATATCTATTTGCGTGTTCAAATTCAGCAGCGAAGTGGATGTTTGGCAGGAAAAGTATTGTTACTCATATTTTACATAATGCGATAGATGCAGAAAAGTTTCGATATAGCCAGATTGTTAGGAATGAAGTGCGCCACAAAGTTGGACTAGAAGGCAAATTCGTAATCGGAAATGTCGGAAGATTAAATGTGCCGAAAAACCATACATTTTTGATTGATATTTTTAAGAAGGTCCACGAACAATGTCCAAATTCTATATTGCTGCTAATTGGTGATGGATCTCTCAGGTCTACTATTGAAAAGAAAGTTGTTCAATTAGGGTTATCCGATTATGTTGTCTTTTTGGGCTCTCGTTCTGATGTTCCAGAATTGCTGAATGCAATTGATGTTTTTTTATTCCCTTCTCTGTATGAAGGTCTACCATTATCGGTAATTGAGTCACAGGCTGCAGGCCTTCCATCAGTAGTCTCAGAAGCAATTCCCGAAGAAGCCTATATTACAGATTTAATTGAAAAAGAGTACTTGTCTTCTTCATCTACGGACTGGGCAAAAAGGGTATTGAAATATAGAGGTGGATACGAAAGACTAGATACATCAGACTTAATAAAATCAAGGGGATTTGACATATTTCAGACGGCGGCTTGGCTACAGCATTTTTATCATGGGCTGTGTAACAATCATAGCAATGTTCATATGAAACAGATTGCTTGAAGGCGAAAACATCTTAGTCGAAATGCGCATTAAATGCACAAAGGTTTTGCTGCTAGCGAACTCTATTTTAAGTGCACCTGAAGAGTCGCTACTGTAGATTAGTTTTGCGGGTTCCTAATACACGGCGATATAAGGAGAATGCATTCAATGAGTATGACACAGATATTTCGCTTGGATGATATATCGTGGGATATGAATTATGAGAATTTTAGTCTGATAAGAAGTTTGTTTCATAAGTATCAAATTAAGCCTATTATCGGCGTGATACCAAATAATGAAGATATTGAGCTTAAAAGACAGGCTGGTAGGGAAAGTATTTCTCAAGAGCGCTTTTGGTCTGAGATACGGGAATTGAAGCAAAAACATGGTTGGGCTATTGCGCTTCACGGATATAATCATGTGTATGTGACTAACGATAGCGGGATATTTAATATTAATCCTTGTTCAGAATTTGCAGGTCTTCCTCTGTCGCTACAGGAAGAGAAAATTAGAAAAGGCAAAGCCATTTTTGAGTTGAACGGCCTTGCTATTGACGCTTTTATGGCACCAGGCCATTCCATGGATTGGATTACCGTAGAAGCACTGAAGAAAAACGATATTTTTGTAGTGACTGACGGTTATTGCGCCTATCCATATGAAAGAAACGGAATGTTGTTTGTCCCCCAAGTTTGGGCACGGCCACATAAAGGCCTTTACGGAGTGGATACAACTTGTTTTCATATCAATTTTTGGGAATCTCATATGTTTGAGCGATTGGAGCGCTTTGTGCAAGAGAATCGAGTGCATTGCGGTACTTTTTGGGATGTTGTTTCCACCGCAAGAAGCAGTGACTCTCTTTCGCGCGGTTTCATCAATTGGTTTTCTCATAATACTCTGAAAGGGGCGAGAAAAATCAAAACATTCGCTTTCGATATGAAGAGAAAAATAAATTCTATGGAGAGTAGTAATGATATATTTACGAAAACGAAAACCTTTTAGAGTGGCTGAACTGTGGTTTCATATACCAAAGGGGTTTTCTGCAACTGAGTACGCGTCCTGCATATACCAAAACATGATGCAGCCAATTGCTCTGCAAAAGGGCGAGACTCTACTTGGTGCACGGGAATCAAAGACGCTGGTTTCAGACTTAACGTTGTCAGAGGAAAAACTTCTTGTTTGCTGCACCAGTACTATACGTAATGAAATTCGTAGGGCAAAAAAGGATGGCGCAAGCTGTGCGCAATATTCTGGGAAATTTCTGTTTGGAATAAAGGGCTTATTCCGTCAGTTTGATGAAGCATATGCCGAAATGTACAGGCAAAAAAAGATGACCGCTGTCTCTGTCAGAGGTTATTTACGTACTTTGGCCGCAGCCGGTTTTCTTACCATGTCCATCAGTAAAATAGGAAATGAAGTAGTGGCTTATCATGTTTATGTGACAGGAGACCGAATTGCCCGTCTGCTTTACTCTGTCTCTATCTTTCGAGTCTGTGAAGAAAATGCCATGCGCAATGCTGTTGGTAGAGCAAATCGCTTGCTCCATTACGAAGATATGCTTTGGTTTAAAAAGCAAGGATTTATTACTTATGATTGGGGCGGATATGCCACTGATCCGGCTTTAGCGAGCATCAACGCTTTTAAAGCCGGCTTTGGCGGTACTTTGGTTTCCCGTTATTATGCCAAGGTTACCTCTAATATGCTTGTGCCTGTTGTTTATGGAATTTATAAACGAACAAGAGGAATAACCGGATGAAAAGGCCTATTTTTCTATTTGTTGCACGAATGGATTTTGGCGGGCAGGAGCGTTTTGTCTCGCGTCTGAGCGAAATGCTTTGTGATGCTTATGAGGTATACGTTGTCCTCTTTGATAATCGCATAATGAACTACCCGGTTTTCGGCACTGTCCTCAATCTCGACGTGGGTGAGCTGACCTCATCTATTTTCAAGAAAGTAATTAAAACATTAAAGCGTTGTAAAAGGCTGAGGGGGTTTCTTAACCAGTATCGGCCAATTGCCTGCTTTAGCTTTGGGAGGGAATCCGATTTTATTAACTTACTTTCCAAGAAATGTGGCATCCGGGTACTCACTTCTATTCGGGGTTTTGCCGTAGCGGAGTGCATGTCAAAAAACCATATGGATCGTATACTTTATCCGCGTTCCGATAAAATCATTTGTGTTTCAAAAGGGATTGAAATGAGAATACGACAGGATTTCCCCAACCTTAAGAAAAAAACGGCGCTGCTTTATAATGCTTATGATTGTGAACAGATTCAATCTCTAGCAAAGGCTGGCATACCCCCTCATTTTCGCGGCCTCAGTGGGCCTAAGTTGGTTTCCGTAGGTACTTTGAAGCCAATAAAAGGATATTTTCATCTTATTAAGGCTGTTTGGGTGCTGAAGCACAATTACCCCACAATTCACCTGTCTATCGTTGGAGAAAAATCAAAGGAATATGGCTCCCGCCTACAAGAATTAATCAATCGGTTGAATTTACAGACGAATGTTACACTAGAAGGCTGGAATGCTAACCCATATGTTTTTATTGCGCATTCTGATATTTATGTATTATCTTCAGTGCGCGAAGGTTTCCCTAATGCACTAGTAGAGGCTATGGCCTGCAGGAAGCCTGTAGTTGCCGCGGATTGCCCTACCGGTCCTAGGGAGATTTTATCTCATATGTCTTATGATACCGCTATCCATAAGATTGAATGTGCAGAATATGGCATTCTTGTACCCCCTCTGAGTGCAGAGGAGGACTATAGTACAACCATTCTTCCGGAGGAAAAAGTTCTAGCAGAGGCCATCGGGTTGCTTTTGAAAAACACTTCTTTGCAAAATGAGTATAGTGGTAAGGCGTACAGCCGAGCATTGGAATTTTCGTATGAAGCATGTCGCAGTAAAGTCATTACTTTACTGGATGGAACGGACTAATACTCTTGCCCCTAAAGGGATGTCTGCGGAGGAGGCCTACATCATAAAGAAGTTTAGAGAAATGCGGGATTCTTCTGATGGGTTTTATTAGTTAGCACAAAGGATCTATGGGCGGGAGTGAAAATGATGTCTGTTTATCGAAAAGTTCGCAGCAAATTGTACCACAGCAGTGACTATTTGCAGTATTTATGGGAACGGCGCACATTTAAAAAGATACGGAAAGAGTTTGAGCAGATTAGTGACCGGGATTTTGCTATTCGGCATTATAGGCAGGTAACCGGAAAGGATCTTTCATTAGGCAATCCGCAAACCTTCGACGAAAAATTATGGTATTTGAAGCTTAATAACCGAGATCCCTTGCTTACCATATGTTCAGATAAATACCGTGTGCGAGAATATGTTGAGCGATGCGGACTGAGCCATATTCTTAACGAGCAGTACGGAGTCTTTGACGATGCTCGTATTATTAATTTTAACACCCTGCCTTCTCCCTGCTTTCTTAAATGCAATCATACATCCGGAACCAATATCATCTTTGATAGGACAAAGCCTTTTCCAAAGCGTTCATTTATCCGGAAATTTAACTTTATGTTGAAGCAAAATTATTTTTGGGTTAGTCGCGAGTGGAATTATAAAAACATAGAACCCAAAATTGTGGCCGAGAGAGTACTCAAAAATAAAGATGGTTCGCCGTTGCATGATTACCGCTTTATGTGCTTTAGCGGTGTACCGAAATTTATGATGATGGACATTGATACCTGCACGGAGGACGGCGCTCACAGCCCAGATGCTAGACGCAATATTTATGATGAAAATATGAAGCTGCTAGAAGTTACATTTTCGCGTGCACGTCACGATATTCCAATACCTCTAAGCCACAGACAGTTTGAAGAAATGAAATCTTATGCGGCAATTCTGTCTGAGCCTTTTCCATTGGCTCGTATTGATTTTTACTGTGTTGATGCTCAGGTCTGGTTTGGCGAAATTACCTTTTACCATGCTGGAGGCTGCAACAATATTCAGCCCCATGAATGGGATCTCAAAATTGCCAGCTGGATCGATATAAATAATATTAAAAGAGAGAATTAATTCGTAGCGATGCCTTTTCAAAGCATACGGACAAGGAAAAAAATATGCAAGAGCAATGTGTACTCACTCATGTAAAACAGCATAAATCCAAACGTGTCTTCAAGCGGAAACCTTGTTTACTGCTCATAGGTTTTATTGCCGCGTTAATTTTATTGCGAGATATAGGTGGTATGGCTGTTAGTCGCTATGTATTTATCAGCGTGGCTGCACTTATCTGCCTGCTTAGTGATAAATCGCGAATTTATTGCTTGCTTGCCTTTTTAACACCACTTGCGCCTGGTATTTCGTGCACTTATATTACTGCCATTGCGCTGGTGATCTTGTTGTGTAAGCAAAAGCGACTAAAGGTGCAAACCTTAGGGTTTTGCAGTATGGTTATTCTGCTGCTTATGGAGTTGTTTTCAGCCTTTCGCGGACTGTTCAGCATAGTGGAATACCTGCGCTTTACTGGCATCTTTTTATTTTCCTTTCTGCGGATGGTGGATATAAATGAAGACTATGACAATATTGCTATGCTCCATGGATATCTTTTCGGCTTTTGGATGGCTATGACAAGTGTGTTGGGACAAATGCTAAAGGAGTATTCGCTTAGTGAATTTCTTTTATTGGGCGTGCGCTTTGGCGATACTAGGCAGCAGTTAGGTATTGTAAGCGAAAGCATGCAGGTAAGTTATAACCCAAACGAACTTGGCTTTCTGTGTCTGCTGTCGGCATTATTCTGCTTACTATTATACAGAAAAAGTAAAAAAAAGTGGTATCTGCTTTCCTTTTGCGGAGCTTCTTTGCTAGGCATCATGACACAGTCTCGTGTATTTATTCTGGTCTATGCCATGGGCATTATTTTATATGCTCTATTTTGCTGCAACAGTGTTAAGGCGGTATTCCGAAGTATCGTAGCACTAGCCATAGGCAGCGCTGTTATTATTCATATGGCAGTATGGCTTATACCGGAATATTTGGTCAGCTTTCTTCGCCGATTTCAGGTTGCAGATATTACCAACAGCAGACTTGGCATTATGGAGTATTACTTCCATGAAATGTCTCAGCATATTGATCGTCTGCTGATTGGCGTGGGGCTGCAAAGGTATCAGGAAAAATACGGTTACCTTATGAGTGCTCATAATGCTACTCAGGAGGTCATGATTACTTGGGGACTGATTGGTCTATTGGCGGTGGTTATCTTATTTGTTGGTATTTTTTTTAATGCCCACGTCCACAATCCTAAGGCCCGTCTGGTGCAGTATGTTCCCCTTATTATTTATCTGGTTGCTATCCAGTCGGGTCAGGGCTTTTCAGACACTGCCAGCATGCTTCGCATTATGGTGGCATACAGCGCTATCCTACTAAACCTGAGAGGAGAGGACAACTCATTCGACTCCTTGAAATAAACACTACATCTCGTAAACTGAATACTGTTCGCAATTTCGTCTTCATCTTTGGGTCTTTTTTGCTCAATACGTTGTTGTCCTTTGTTACTCGTACTGCTTTCATCTCCTTGCTATCAGCCGAATATTTAGGAGTCAACGGGCTGTTTTCTAATATCCTTTCCATTTTGTCCTTAGCGGAACTTGGGGCAGGCGGTGCATTTGTTTCTTTGCTTTATCGACCCCTTGCCAACCATGACTCTAAGCAGATCTCCTCTATTATGGCTGTTTTCCAAAAGGTCTATTTCATCATTGGCTGTACTATCGGCGTTGTAGGAGTCAGTCTCGTTCCGTTTTTAGACTTTTTTACATCTGGTAGCGCTATTCCAAACATAGAGTTAATTTATCTCCTTTTTTTAAGCAATTCGGCGGTGACCTATTTTTGCGCTGCAAAAAAGGCGTTAATCCGGGCCGATCAAAAGAGTTATCTTATTACTACATATTCACAGATTACCGTTATTGTGCAGTACGCCACTCAAATTTTAATTCTCTTTCTGACACACAATTTTATACTCTACTTATGCGTACAAATTGGTTGTGCCATCGGGTTAAATGCTTATGTATCGGAGAAATCCAAGAAGATATTTCCTTATCTGCGTGAAAAGGCAAAACCATTAACACCGACCCTACAGAAGGAGGTTAAGCAAAAGATCGCAGGCGGCTTTTGCGTTCACGCCGGTTATATTGTGGCCTCAGGCACAGATAGTATAGTGATTTCCCACTTTTTAGGGCTTAGCATCTTGGGTGTCTATTCTAATTATTTATTGATTATCGGAGTTGCAATGAAGCTATCTGATATGGTCATCAGTGCCGTCCGTGCTAGCGCAAGTAACTTAGTAGTGTCCTCCACTGAAGAGGCAAACTACGTCTTTTTCCGTAAACTGAATTTTTTGACAACAACCATGCTTGGCTTTTTCGGTACCTGCCTTATTACATTACTAAATCCATTCATAACGGTTTGGATAGGCACGAATTATGTTATGGAGATGAGGCTGGTAATCATGGCAGTAATGATCTATCTCACTGGCTGGCATGGTATTAAGCTATCCACTGCTATCTACCGGGATGCCATGGGGCTTTATTATCGCGATCGTTACATTTCACTTCTAGAGGGCTGCCTTAATCTGGTATTATCATTGCTTCTGGTGAAGTCTTTTGGGCTGGCAGGTGTTTTTTTGGGAACGGTCCTGTCTTCCTTATGCACTACTATTTCCAGCTCATATCTAGTGTATCATTATGTATTCCGGCGTTCGGCATGGGATTATTGGAAAACTCTACTGGGCTATGGACTAATTATGACAATTGTTGGCTGTCTAGTGTTTCTGGTTTGTGGTCTCATTCCCCAAGGTACATGGCTTCTGTTTTTTCTGAGGGCAGCAGTATGTGCCTGCTTAACCCTTCTATGTTATTTCCTGATTTTCTATCAAACTGAGGAATTTAAGTATTTTCTTACTCAGGTCAAATGCCTTTTCCATAACAGGGGTGCTTGATAGGTTTTTTTTGAGGGCTTGCTTTTACAAAAGGTGTTGATTTGATCGTACTTTGGTATACAGCGCCGAATCTTTTCTGAGTATTTTAGTCATTTGGTCATAGACCAAATCAGTCACTGAGGAATCTCGAATTGTCTGAAATGCAGCCGCCCAACCATAATAAAAGGATTCGTCTTTCCCATACGGCGGTACCCAACCATTTTGCAAGAGCTGGATTAATCTATCGACGCTAATTATAAGATCAGTAATGGAGTCTTTGTGATATTTCTTTGGTTGGAAATCAATTATGTTCGTATCATTTATTTTAGTAGTTATGGGCATATCGGACAACCTCCTTTTTGATACTTATCTATGTATCATAGGTTGTCCTCATGACAAATAATTTATGTTTCGGAATTAACCACTTTTCTAGAGTGTGTCCGATTTTGCACATAGCCCATGTCATAATAAGCGATCGGAATTGGAGGAGATTATTTGTTAAGGAAATTCAATGACGGGTTGAAAAATCAGCGCAATATCTACTTGTTCATTACGATCCTCAGCATTGTTCTCTTGTTAATCTATCCTTCTCTGGAACAGTTTTTTTTTGCTTTATCGGTTAGTTTATTGGCAACAACGATTCCTTATTTATTAACAATCTTTCTATACAGAGATTCTACCGAAATCTATGAAGAAAAAATTGGTAATGCGGTGGCTAAGATTACTGATAAATTAGAGACAACATGCTATCGCCTGCAGCGTATTGATGGCGGTCTTATTCGAATTCATTTGGACAAGCCAGACTATCTTTATACGTTCGAAACTGCATCAAGTATTGATATTCTGGTTAATACCGGCGCTGCGCTTTTTTCTAAGCCAACACCAGCCAAACTTAGTAAAGCTATTGAGAATGGATGTCGAGTAAGAATACTGTTCCCGGACGATAAAAGTAAGATATGGGAAATAAAGAATAATGGTCTCGGGGACAATTCCCCAACATCAATAAAAAGTACTATAGCCGTGCTAGTACACTTAGCCAATGTGGAATTGCCTAAAAAAAGAAACCTTGGTTCGATATACTTACGGCGCTACCCTTCGATTCCGACATGCAGTATGGTAATAGTAGACGACATGATGCGATTTCAGCCGTACAGCGCATACTCGGACATTGATCCAGCTTACGATATTTCTTCAAATGAAGGCAAGCTATATACGATATATAAAGAGGCTTTTGAGAAAATTTGGGCTGAATCCAAGGATAAAGAAGAAATTGCCATCGATTATTCCACGTATGAACCTACAATGCCTAGGGTTATTCGATCCAATGTCAAAGAAGTGAGTAAATAGAATAATTCATGCTTCGCGGCGCAGGTATTTTGCCGGGTTTTAAATAGGGATTTTTGATTTTGGATCGGCGACTATAGACTATGATTTCGCCAGGACTGATGGCCGTTCTGAATGAGCTTAAGAATTATAGCGTTCAGAACATCCTGACAATCTGTGTGGACAACTTTTCGGAGCCTCTTAGGAAATTGAGTTTATTATTCGATATCTGAACTACAACAAGCGCAAATTAGTTTATAAAGTCCTATTTATAGCTCGTCTAGGGTACTTTAGATAAGACTCGATCATTTCTGGAAAAAGCGCTGAAGACTGAAGGCATAAAGTCATTTCGAGACTATACATTATCCCTCAGGATAGTGTTTGGCGAGGTGTGGGTAATGGGAAAGGTGCTATCCGAACTTTACACTGTTAAATTAGTTGTTTTAATGACGGCTGCGTTGCCTATAGTTGAACTTAGAGGCGCAATTCCATTGGGCATTTCATTAGGACTCTCTCCTTTTCAATCTATGGTGTGGGGATTTGTAGGAAGTATGATCCCTGCGCCTTTTATATTGTTAGCGGCAAGACCCATTTTCGGATGGTTAAAAGGAACAGAACCATTGCGAAATTTAGCTCAGAAAATTACGAATAAATCAATGAACAACGGAATGAAGATACATAAATACGGTTCCTTGGGACTTTTAATTTTTGTTGCAGTACCTCTTCCTGGAACTGGAGTTTGGAGTGGCAGTTTGGCGGCAGCATTACTTAGTATGAGGCTTAGGCATGCGCTTACGTTGATTTTTATAGGTAATGCGATTGCAGCGTTTTTGCTGTACTTGTTGAGCATAGGTGCCTTGACCGTTATGTAGTATAACTGTAGAGTTGATGTGATATAGGCTTTTGCGGAAACGAAAATAGATGAAGGATTCTTACAGAAAAGGGATAATTATTCAAGGTGCTGATTTTTCGAACGTGCGAGGTGTACTACTTATGAGACGCAAGCTCACTTTTTTAATAACTTTGTTCTTAGCAGTTATCGTACTGGCCTACAGCGGACAAGCATCCACCTACACCCTCGGCCCCGGTGACGAACTTCTCATTCGAGTCGAAAACCATCCTGATCTTACTCTTGAACTAGCGGTAGGTCCCGATGGCTATATTTCTTACCCAATGGTCGGTGCCTTCAGGGTCACCGGGCTGACCATAACCGAGGCTAAAGAACAGCTCACTGATAAGCTGCAACCGCACATTCCCAACCTATGGGTTACGGTGGTGCTTCTAAAGGCACGTCCGATTAACATCCAGATCCTCGGTGAAGTCAAAACCCCAGGTAAGTATAGTGTTCAGCAGGGTACTACTGTGATGCAGGTTATTGCCCAAGCCGGCGGGTTAACCGAAAAAGCTGACCGTGAACATATTGCCCTGAATAGCAGTACAGGCGTTGTTGGAATTAACATGAAGGCCATCGCTGAAGGTGATCTTTCAGGCGACGTGGTATTACAGGATGGAGACACCATTATTGTCAACAAAGGCGTCATTCGGGTTGCAGTGATGGGCGAAGTTACTAAACCTGGTGTTTACGAGATACTCCCCGGTTCACGCTTGATGGATGCGTTAGCGCAGGCAGGAGGCCCTACAGTCTCAGCTAATGTCAAGAAAATATCTGTTTATGAGGGAGTCGATTTAGACAAGCCCAATCCCAGCGGCGAAAAACTTTTTCAGACTACCTTTGAACAGAATCCGCCGATGCAGGAAGGGTATCTCATTGTGGTAGCCCGCAATTATTTTTGGGACATCAGCATCGTCGTAAGCATTCTGACCGCCTTAGGGTTAATCAAAACCCTGATCGGGTTATAAGCTATCATCCGAAGTCGAGTAGCGTTTCAGAAGTGAGGAACACTATGAAATTAAAAAACTTATCAATTATAATGC
>ENA-UOOE01000551-UOOE01000551.1-fermentation-metagenome-genome-assembly--contig:-NODE-551-length-36269-cov-7.087590_pt1 | contig 36269 bp, 28 predicted proteins | sample MGYA00245776_ERZ724021 | MGnify/ENA primary metagenome ERZ724021 (study PRJEB28704, sample SAMN03018321) | fermentation metagenome | biome: anthropogenic terrestrial biome; feature: soil; material... | reverse complement strand
GCTTTGATTATCTACGCGACAACATGGCTGTCTCGCCCAAAGACCTGGTGCAGCGAAAACACAATTATGCCATCGTGGATGAGGTGGACTCGGTACTGATCGACGATGCCCGTACCCCGTTGATCATTTCCGGGCCAGTACCCAAGGGGGACGATCAACTGTTTGATCTGTTTCGCCCTCGTGTGGAAATAATTGTAAAGGCACAACGCGACCTCACGACACGATTGCTGGCCGAGGCTAAAGCCAAGATGGCCTCGACCGATCCTAAGGAACAGGAGGAGGGAGCACTACTACTTTTCCGATCTTATAAGGGTATGCCTAAATACCAGCCGCTGATAAAGTTCCTCAGCGAACAGGGAATTAAGGCAGCCATGCTCAAGACAGAGGCATTCTATATGCAGGAGCAAATGCGCAACATGCATGTTGCAACTGACCCGCTCTACTTCGTAATCGACGAGAAGCAGCACAGCATTGAGTTGACCGATAAGGGGATTGATATGCTGACTGGCAAATCGGACGACCCACAGTTCTTTATCCTGCCAGACATCGCTTCGCAGCTGTCAGAGCTGGAGCACTCGGCCGGCACCGATGAAGAGAAGGCCGCAAAGAAAGATGAACTGATGCAGAACTACGCCATCAAATCGGAGCGGGTACATACCGTAAACCAGTTGTTGAAAGCATACACCCTTTTTGAGAAGGACGATGAATATGTGGTAATCGACAACAAGGTGAAGATTGTGGATGAGCAGACTGGCCGCGTGATGGAAGGGCGCCGTTACTCCGATGGACTGCACCAGGCCATCGAAGCAAAGGAGAGAGTGAAGGTGGAAGCAGCTACACAGACATTTGCCACCATAACCCTACAGAACTTTTTCCGTATGTATAGCAAGCTGGCCGGTATGACCGGTACGGCCGAAACCGAAGCTGGTGAGTTTTGGGACATTTATAAGCTGGATGTAGTGGTAATTCCCACCAACAAGCCGATTGTCCGGGACGATCAGAACGACCGCATCTACAAGACAAAGCGCGAAAAATATACCGCAGTCATCGAAGAGATTGAGAAGCTCATCAATAGCGGACGCCCAGTATTAGTCGGTACGACCTCAGTGGAGATATCCGAATTGCTGAGCCGCATGCTTTCTCTGCGAAAAATTAAACATAACGTACTGAATGCCAAGCTTCACCAACGTGAAGCCGAGATTGTCGCCAATGCAGGACAAAGCGGCGTTGTGACCATTGCCACCAACATGGCCGGTCGCGGTACAGACATCAAGCTGTCAACGGAAGTAAAAGCTGCTGGCGGGTTAGCCATCATCGGTACTGAACGGCATGAATCGCGCCGCGTAGACCGTCAGTTGCGCGGACGTGCTGGACGTCAGGGAGACCCGGGTTCGTCGGTTTTCTTTGTCTCACTCGAAGATGATTTGATGCGTCTCTTTGCTACCGAGCGCATTGCTGGCCTGATGGACAAAATGGGCTTCAAAGAGGGAGATGTATTGGAACACAGCATGCTAAGCAAATCTGTGGAGCGAGCTCAGAAGAAGGTGGAAGAAAACAACTTTGGCATTAGAAAAAGGTTGCTGGAGTATGATGATGTAATGAACTCGCAACGTGAAGTAATCTACAAGCGCCGTCGCCACGCCCTGATGGGTGAACGCATCGATAACGACGTGGCTGGCATGATCACGGAAACAGCTCGTAATATCGTGGAATCGAATGAAGATGATTACCAGGGTATGAAGCTCGACCTACTGCGTGTAATGGCACTCGAAGTTCCTTTCAAGGAGACTGAGGTAAAAGGGTTGAAGTTGCAGGAACAGGTGGAGATGGTCACAACCAGGGCGTTTGAGACGTTTAAGCGGAAAACGGAACGACTGGCCGAAATAGCCCACCCCGTGATCAAGCAGGTGTATGAAAATCAAGGAGCCATGTATGAGAATATTCTCATACCCATTACCGACGGGAAAAAGGTCTACAACATTGCCTGCAACCTGAAGGAAGCTTACGAAACGAACTCCCGGGCTTTGGTGAGAGCATTTGAAAAATCGATTTTGCTACATACCATCGACGAAGATTGGAAAGAGCATCTTCGCGAAATGGACGAGTTGCGGCAATCGGTGCAGAATGCCAGCTACGAGCAGAAAGATCCACTTCTGATCTACAAGTTGGAGTCATTCAACCTCTTCAGGGAAATGATCAACGATGTGAATTCAAAAGCGGTTTCCATCCTCATGCGTGGTCAGATACCGATACAGGATCCAGCCGGGGTACGGCAGGCTGCACCGGAACAGAAGACCGATTACAGCCGTTACCGGACCCAAAAAGAAGATTCCGAGAGCCAGATCGCTGGAAAAGGAGACCACAACGGCTCTCCACAGCCACATCAGCCACAGAGGCTGGAGCCGATTCGTGTGGAAAAAAAGGTGGGTCGCAACGATCCTTGTCCCTGTGGAAGCGGTAAAAAATACAAAAACTGCCACGGTCAATAAGGTAAATAAAAAAGATTAAAACAGGGAGCATTTGTCTCTCTGTTTTTTTGTTAAATCCAAAGAAAAGCAGTATCTTAGTGTAGTCAAACAGCACTTTATTTGTATAAAATAAAATGCTGTGAATGAACTACATGCGGAATATTATTAAAGAGAATAATCACATTTTAATATGATTGATCAGGAAGACAGAATCATCAAGATTAATATCGAAGATGAAATGAAATCATCATACATCGATTATTCGATGTCGGTGATCGTTTCCCGTGCCTTACCCGATGTGCGTGACGGTTTTAAGCCGGTACACCGGCGCATCCTGTTTGGTATGTCGGAACTGGGCAATACCCCCGATAAGCCCCACAAGAAGTCAGCCAGAATTGTGGGTGAAGTACTTGGTAAATACCATCCCCATGGAGACTCCTCTGTGTATGGTGCCATGGTGCGACTGGCACAGGAGTGGAGCATGCGTTATACGTTGGTTGACGGCCAGGGTAATATGGGTAGTATAGATGGAGACAGCCCCGCAGCCATGCGATATACAGAGGCCAGGCTCAACAAGCTCGCCGAAGAAATGTTGCGCGATATAGACAAGGAAACGGTTGATTTTCAGTTGAATTTTGATGATACACTCCAGGAACCCACTGTTCTTCCCACACGTATCCCCAACCTGCTGATGAACGGATCCTCCGGTATTGCCGTAGGGATGGCCACCAACATGGCACCACACAATCTTACAGAGTGTGTAAATGGTATTATCGCTTATATCGACAATAACGACATCGACACCAAGGGGTTGATGCATTATATCAAAGCTCCTGATTTCCCCACCGGTGCCTATATTTACGGTTATAAAGGGGTTGAAGAAGCATTTGAAACAGGCAGGGGACGCATTGTGATGCGTGGAAAAGCTGAGATTGAATCGGGAAAGACACACGACAAGATTATCATCTCCGAGATTCCCTACCTGGTAAATAAGGCCGAACTTATCAAGTATATTGCCGAGCTGGTAAATGAAAAAAAGATCGAAGGCATTTCCAATGTCAACGATGAGTCTGATCGCGATGGTATGCGCATCGTGGTGGATATCAAACGCGATGGAAACGCGAACGTCGTACTCAACAAACTCTATAAACTTACCGCATTGCAATCCTCTTTCAGCGTTAACAACATCGCGCTGGTAAAGGGACGTCCCGAACTACTGACCCTCAAACGAATGATTCAACTGTTCGTGGATCACCGGCACGACGTGGTAATCCGTCGTACCCGTTATGAACTGCGTAAAGCCGAGGAGAGGGCACACATTCTGGAGGGTCTGATCATTGCTTCCGACAACATCGATGAAGTGATTGCCATCATTCGAGGCTCATCTACACCCCAGGAAGCTATTCAACGTCTGATGGAGCGTTTCTCACTCAGCGACATCCAATCACGCGCGATTGTGGAAATGCGATTGAGGCAACTGACCGGTCTGGAGCAAGATAAACTACATGCCGAATATGACGAAGTACAGAAGCTGATTGCCCATTTAAATAATCTGCTCAATAGTGAGGATTTGCGCATGCAAGTAATCAAAAAAGAACTCCTTGAAATTCGTGAAAAATATGGAGACGAACGTCGTTCTGAGATCATCTTCTCTTCTGAGGAGATGAATCCTGAAGATTTTTATGCTGATGATGAGATGGTGATTACCATTTCTCACCTAGGCTACATCAAACGTACTCCACTCGCCGACTTCCACACCCAGAATAGAGGAGGAGTGGGAGCCAAGGGTTCTGTTACCCGGAATGAAGACTTCGTGGAATATATCTACCCGGCTACCACACATAACTACATGCTTTTTTTCACCCAGAAAGGTAAATGCTACTGGTTACGCGTTTTCGAGATTCCGGAAGGAACCAAAAACTCACAGGGCCGAGCTATTCAGAACCTGCTGAACATTGATCCTGATGATAGTGTAACTGCTTTTGTACGAGTAGATACACTCACCGACGAGGCATACATCAATTCGCACTATTTGCTGTTCTGTACTAAGGAAGGTGTGGTGAAAAAAACCTTGCTCGAAGCATACTCCCGTCCCCGACAAAACGGGGTAAATGCCATTACCATCCGGGAGGAGGATCAGGTGATCTCGGTGCGGTTAACCGACGGCAATCAGCATGTGGTTCTGGCAAACCGTAACGGACGTGCCATACGCTTTAAGGAGGAGGATGTTCGCCCGATGGGACGTTCTGCTACCGGTGTAAAAGGAATGACACTCGATGAAGACGGTGAAGATTGTATCATTGGCATGATCTGTATGAACCAACAATCGGATAATACCATCATGGTTGTCTCAGAACAGGGTTACGGGAAACGAACCCGGCTAGATGACGAAGATGGTGAACCAATTTATCGCATCACCCGAAGAGGAGGAAAAGGTGTTAAAACACTTAATGTTACTGAAAAAACGGGCAAACTGGTGGCCATCAAGAGCGTATCGGAAGAAAACGATTTAATGATAATTAACAAATCTGGCATTACAATACGTATGAATATTTCCGATATTCGCACCATGGGACGCGCAACACAGGGAGTCCGCCTCATTAATCTGGAAAAAAGAAACGATCAGATTGCTTCTGTTTGTAAGGTGAACAGGGACGAAATGGACGAAGAAGAGCTCTCTGATGAGCCAAATGGCACACAGGACGAATCAGATACCAATGAGGATGCATAGTTATTAAACTTTTTTGTTATCTAAAAGTCAAATTATGACAAACGTATCAGAACGAGCTGGAAAATCATTATACCCAGCAGATACTTGATGAGTTTGCACAAACAGTAATTGATTTAAAAAACATCCATATAATCACATTAAAACATCGAGTAAAATGAGAAAAATCTTATTCCTTACTATGGTTGCCCTTCTTTCTGCAGGGAGCATCTTTGCACAAAAATCGGCATTAAAAGATGCCAAAAGAGCATTAGGGCGTGACGATTTAAATGAAGCCCGGACGCTAGTAAAACAAGCTTCCACTCATGCCGAAACAGCCACAGATGCGGAGACCTGGAAAATCATGGGCGACATAGGCAACAAAGCTTTCGACAACGAAAGAACCAATGCTATGCTCGGCAAGCAATCGAATGACAAGGTTATGTACGACGGTCTTTATGAATCTTATCTGCCGTACATAAAAGCAGACTCTCTGGGTGAACTCCCGGACGAAAAAGGCAAGGTTAAAAACAAATTTCGCAAAGACATCGCCGGAATCCTCCGTGCTAATCATCCTTTTTACATCAATGGAGGAGTCTACTATAACGAACAACGCGACTACAAAAAAGCGACCGATTTCTTTGAGATCTACTGGAATATTCCTTCACTTCCGATGTATGCAGATCAGAAAGATGCATTCCTGATCGACAGTACATATCAGACTATCAAGTATTACGCCATCATCACTGCCATTCAAGCTGAAGATCACAAAAGGGCATTGAATATGTTGGAACGTGCAGCCAAAGAGCCTTTCATTGAAAATAGCGCCTACAAGGAAAGTGACATTTATGAACTGATGGCCAGTGAATATGTGAATCTTGGAGATACGGCTAAATATCTCGAAACACTGAACTTGGGCGCTGAAAGATTCCCCAGTAGTAAATATTTTATTCCCAACCTTATCAATGTGTATATAAAGGGGGGAAATACCCAAAAAGCAATGGACTATCTTGATACCGCTATTCGCAATGATCCGGCCAATGCCTGCGATTTGAACAGCGTAAAAGGCGCCTTGTTGGCTGAAAAGGGAGATTTCTCAGCTGCTGAAGCCGAGTATAACAAAGCCCTGACACAGGATCCAAACTGTGAAAGAGCACTAGAAGCCATTGCCGTGAACTATATCCTTCAGGCACAGAATTTAAAGGAAAAAACAGCTATGCTGTCTGACAGACAACAGCAGATGGCCAATGACAAAATCACCATCGAACTTTATCAGAAATCTCTGCCAGCACTCGAAAAGTATGTCGAAATCCTCAGGGGGCGCAATGCTGAAAAACAAGAACTAGAATCGGCCTTGCTCAAACTACGTAACGTATATTACAACCTGAGCAGCATGGGTGTGGACAAAGCCGCTGATTTGGAAAAGGTGGAAAAAGAGTTGAACCTCTAATTCAACTTTCAAACTCTATAAGAAAATGAAACTTCGCGATAAAAGAGTGACGTCTGAAAAGATGTTGCTCTTTTTTTTGTTTGTAGTGGAATAGGCAATTTTTAATGATAATTGTAAAGCGGACAAAATCATTAAACATAATAGATATTATACGACAATTGCATCTATTTAAAAGGCGTCACTGTTGTTCGGTCGTTTTACAAATAACTCAGGGTTGATCCTTCTGTAAAAAGCTGCTAGCTGAACGTGAATATTTACTATCTTTGCAGCAAAATTCGATCAACGATGGAAGAATTGAACAACATAAGCAACCAACGATACAATCAACGCGGTGTATCTGCATCGAAAGAAGATGTACACAACGCTATCCGCCACATTGACAAAGGAATTTTTCCAAAGGCGTTCTGCAAAATAATTCCCGACTACTTGGGTAACGATCCAGCTTACTGCAACATTATGCATGCAGATGGTGCTGGCACAAAATCATCGCTGGCCTATGTTTATTGGCGTGAGACAGGCGATCTTTCAGTTTGGAAAGGAATTGCCCAGGATGCGTTGATCATGAATGTAGATGACCTGCTTTGCGTTGGTGCTACCGATAATATCCTAGTCTCATCCACCATTGGCAGAAATAAAAATCTGATTCCCGGAGAGGTCATTTCTACTCTCATCAATGCCACCAATGAGCTGTGTGAAGAACTCTCCTCATTGGGTGTCCATATTTATCCCACGGGCGGTGAAACAGCCGATGTGGGCGATCTCGTACGTACAATCATTGTGGACAGTACGGTTACATGCCGCCTGAAGCGTTCCGATGTGATTGACAATGCCCACATTCAGGCTGGGGATGTAATTGTGGGTCTTTCATCATCGGGACAAGCGACCTACGAAAAAGAGTATAACGGAGGCATGGGCAGTAACGGACTCACATCGGCTCGACACGATGTGTTCGCCAACTACCTGGCACAAAAATATCCAGAAAGCTACGATGCTTCTATGCCTGCCGATCTGGTATATGCGGGCGGACTGCGGTTAACGGATGAGATTGAGGAGCTGGGCATGGAAGCTGGAAAACTGGTACTCTCCCCCACTCGCACCTATGCACCGATTATATCACATATAATCAGAGATTTAAAAGAAAATATTCACGGAATGATTCACTGCTCTGGTGGAGCACAGACAAAGATACTGCACTTTCTGGGAGATAATTTGAAAGTGGTAAAAAACCAACTTTTCCCCGTCCCTCCCCTCTTCGAACTGATACAAAAGCAGTCTGGTACTGACTGGAAAGAGATGTATAAGGTGTTCAACATGGGGCACCGGATGGAGCTTTATCTTTCTGAAGAACATGCGGCACGCGTCATAGAGATTTCTAAATCGTATCATGTGGATGCCCGCATCGTGGGCCACGTAGAGAAGTCACATGTACGGGAACTAGTGATAGAAAGTGAGTTTGGCCGCTATAAGTTTCTCTAACAGGGAGCCACATCAAAAATATGTCAGATAATTCGTTACTCGATAAATTACAACATCTCGTCACCCGTTTTGAAGAGGTGGGCACGCTCATCACCGATCCAGCCGTCATATCAGACATGGATCGATACGTGAAGTTGAACAAGGAATATAGTGAGCTCGAAAAGATTGTTTCAGTTCGCAACCAGTATAAAGGTGCACTCTATGGCATCGAGGAGGCGCGTCATATTCTTGACAATGAGTCTGATATGGACCTTCGACAGCTTGCCAATGAGGAACTTGCAATCCATACAGTAGCATTGCCACAACTGGAAGAGCAGATAAAGATGCTGCTTATTCCGGCAGACCCGGAAGATGCAAAAAATGTGATCATGGAGATCCGCGGAGGTACAGGAGGTGATGAGGCTGCCATTTTTGCAGGAGATCTGTATAAGATGTATACCCGATATTGTGAAGACAAAGGATGGAGAACTGACCTGGTCAGTTTCACCGAAGGGACAGCAGGAGGATATAAGGAGATCATCTTTACAGTTAGCGGTACGGATGTGTATGGTACCTTGAAATATGAGTCAGGTGTGCACCGCGTACAACGGGTACCACAAACAGAGACACAGGGACGCGTACACACTTCGGCAGCCACTGTTGCAGTGTTGCCTGAAGCAGAAGAGTTTGACGTAGAGCTCAATCCGGCCGACATAGACTTTCATACAGCGCGCTCGAGCGGAGCTGGCGGACAGAACGTGAACAAGGTAGAAACCAAAGTACAACTTACCCACAAACCATCGGGCATCGTGGTGGTCTGCCAGCAGGCACGATCACAATTACAAAACAGGGAACTGGCCATGCAAATGCTACGAACCAAACTCTATGACATGGAACTCACCAAGCGGCAAGGGGACATTGCCTCTCGCAGGAAGACCATGGTCTCAACCGGTGACCGCTCCGCCAAAATACGTACATACAACTATCCGCAGGGGCGCATCACCGATCACCGCATTAATTACACCATCTACAATCTTGCAGCTTTCATGGATGGTGAGATTCAGGGAGTGATTGATCAGCTGATGGTGACAGAGAATGCGGAAAGGATGAAAGAAGCGGATCTTTAAACCACAGATATGACAAAAAAACAACTATTCGAACAAATACAAAAAAAGCAATCGTTCCTCTGTGTGGGACTCGATAGCGACATCAATAAAATTCCCGAACACCTGCTCAATGCCGATGATCCCCTTTATGTTTTTAATAAGGAGATCATCGATGCTACAGCACCCTGGTGTGTAGCTTACAAGCCCAATCTGGCTTTTTATGAAAGTAGGGGGTTAAAAGGATGGCACGCATTTGAAAAAACTGTGGCCTACATCCGTCAACGTTATCCACACCATTTTATCATTGCTGACGCCAAACGGGGAGACATTGGGAATACCAGCGAGATGTACGCCCGCAGCTTCTTCGACGAAGTGAAGGTGGATGGAGTAACCGTAGCTCCCTATATGGGAGAGGACAGTGTGAAGCCTTTCCTGCTCTATCCTGAACGTTGGGTGATTTTGCTTGCACTAACCAGCAACAAGGGGTCAGGCGACTTCCAGCTGACCACCGATGTACAAGGTGAATGCTTGTTTGAGAAGGTGCTACGTGTTTCCGGAAAATGGGCATCCGATGAGCAGATGATGTATGTGGTGGGGGCTACGCAGGGTAAGCTGTTCGAGCAGGTAAGGAGGATTGTTCCAAACCATTTCCTACTTGTGCCCGGTGTGGGAGCACAGGGGGGATCACTGGAAGAGGTCTGCCGTTACGGAATGAACAGTCAATGTGGTCTGTTGGTTAACTCTTCGCGCGCCATAATTTATGCCGGAAAAGACGAAGACTATGCAAGAGTTGCGGGTGAAGAAGCTCACAAACTCCAGCAGGAAATGAAGGAGATGCTTGGCAAATACCTGCCCAGTATATTTTAACTACTGCGAACTCTGAGCCGATTCAAGTCCTGTGCATGTTCTGAAAACGGATAGTTGACTGCCGACAGCTGAAAGCAAAAATTATGAAACGAAAGATTATCAACGATCCGGTTTTTGGATTCATCACCATACCCAACGACTTTGTGTACGAGCTGATTCAACATCCCTACATGCAGCGCTTAAACCGTATCAGGCAGCTGGGACTAGCGGCTTTCGTCTATCCGGGCGCTCAGCACACGCGCTTCCATCATTCTATCGGTGCCATGTTCCTGATGGATGAGGCAATGAAGACGCTGAAAGATAAAGGTCATGAAATAACCGAGGAGGAATATAATGGTGCGTTGGCTGCCATTCTGATGCACGACATGGGACACGGACCTTTTTCCCATGTTCTGGAACATACGCTGGTGACACAGATCCATCATGAAACCATTTCGTTTCTGCTGATGCAGCAGATAAATGAAACCTGGCATGGTGCACTGCAGACAGCCATTGACATTTTCACCGACAACCATCCCAAACGATTTCTTCATCAGTTGGTGAGCGGACAACTCGACGTAGACCGTCTCGATTATCTGCGCCGCGATAGCTTCTTTACCGGAGTGAGTGAGGGAAATATCGGCTCAGCACGCATCATCAAAATGCTGGATGTGAAGGATGATAAACTGGTGGTAGAGTCGAAAGGAATCTACTCTATAGAGAACTTTCTGATGTCGCGCCGACTGATGTACTGGCAGGTCTATCTCCACAAAACAGCGGTGGCTGCTGAAAAAATGATGATCAATACCCTCCGGCGCGCCAAAGAGGTCTCTCTCAATGGAAGGAAGCTGTTTGCATCGCCTGCTCTCTCCTACTTTTTGCATCAGGAGCCAGAGATAGCCGACTTTACACAGCATGGTGAGGCTTTGCATCATTTTATCGATCTGGACGACAATGATATCTGGACATCACTTAAAGTGTGGGCCGACCATGGGGACAAGGTATTGTCGCTTCTGAGTTCAGGCATGGTCAACCGAAAACTGTTCAAAATTGAAATAACAGATCAGCAGATTCCCGCGGAAAAATATGAAGCCATGCTACAGAGTCATCGCATGACGTATAATCTGAGTGCCCACGAAGCATCCTATCTTATTGCATCTGACCAGCTTGTCACCAATATGTATAATGAACAAGACGATAGCATCGACATCATCTATAAAAACGGCACAGTAAAAGATATCTCATTAGCATCCGATATGCTGAACATCGAATTGCTGAAAAAGAAAGTAAAAAAATATTATTTTGCCTATCTACGCAGTTAGATTAGATTATCTTTTCCTATCCCATCTTAATTTTCGACCTCCTTATTCTCCACTTCGGTGTGTTGAGCCGTGGGAACAAAAAACCAAACTACAATCAGGCCGATTGCTCCGAGCGTGAGTATCAACATCCGGATAGCATGATGCTGAATTACGACAAAAGAAGAAAATAACACCATGCCAAGCATGAAGGCAATGATGCCAATTTTTCCTTTGCGGGTGATCCCTTTACTCCTTTGATAATTTATGATCTTCGGGCCCAGCAACTTGTTTCTCAACAGCCAATTATACAGCTTCTTGGAGCTTTTAGCATAAAGGTAAGCCGACAAAAGAGCCAATGGCGTAACCGGAAGTCCGGGGACCACGATGCCAAGTATGGCCAGTGCCAAGGAGAGTGTTCCTCCGATAACATAGAGTATGCGGGTAATCTTATTCTTTTTGATAGCCAATTTCAAATCTTCTTCCGGAATGGCAGTAGTAATTTCTCTTGCCTCCGAGTGGTAATGCTGTATATTATCGTTCTTTGTACTCATTTTTTCTCTGTAAAACGTGGATTGCAAAGATAACCAAATTATCAGATCATGAAGATTCCATCCATTATTTTTTGGACATAAGGATAAATAAACTACCTTTGCAAAAATTGTTAAGGTTATAAAAAAACTTGCACCAATGATGGAGCCCACACAAGGAAAGAAAAAGAAAATCAGTCTGCTTTTTGTCTGTCTTGGAAATATCTGTCGTTCCCCGGCAGCCGAAGGAATCATGAAAAGTATTGTGGAAAAACATGATCTGCAGGATGTGATTGAAGTGGATTCAGCTGGCACTTCGGGATGGCACGAGGGAGAGCTACCCGATGAAAGAATGAGAGCCCATGGTGAGAAAAGAAAATATGATTTTTGTAGTCGTTCCCGAAAGTTCAGAAAATCAGATTTTGATACATTTGACTACATTCTCGTCATGGATCAAAACAACTACCATAGCGTCAGAACGCAGGCTGAGAATCCGCAACAGGTGGCTAAAATTCACCTATTGATCGAATTTTCCCGCCAGTACAGTCATTATGACGAGATACCCGATCCCTATTATGGTAATTCATCTGATTTCGAATTGGTGCTCGATTTGTTGGAAGATGCTTGCAAAGGTTTACTTCTGACAATTAAAAATGATTTTTCTCTAATATAATAAAACAGGGCGAATTTCCCCGCCCTATTTGGATAAACTTGCAATAAGTCATCTTGAACTCAGCAATCCCGGCATTCTCAATCATCAAGGCAATCTGATTTACCTCATTTATTTCCACTATTTTGGATAGAGATTATCCACATTGCGGGTGCGCAGTTTTTTCACTGTATCCACTCTGCTTTTTCGTATAGTTCGACAAACAGGGTTTACTTTAATGATATTAACATTGTAAACTATAGAAAAAAACCCTGATTGCCGTTTCTTTATATAATATATCAATTAAAACGACAACAGGGATTTTTATGGAAGTTTAAAAAGGCTCAGACAACGTACAGTGAACTGATGGATTCGTTGTTGCACACACGCATGATGGAGTCTGCAAACATGTCGGCCACAGAGAGGATTTTCACTTTTTCCGATTTCTTGGAGTACGGGATGCTGTCGGTGAAGATGATTTCCTTTAGACGTGAATGATCTACTCTTGTGGATGCGGGATCTGACATAACAGCATGACTGGCAATTGCTCTTACTGAGTTAGCTCCGTTCTCCATTATCAGATCAGCTGCCTTAGTGATGGTGCCTGCTGTATCCACAATATCATCAATCAGTATCACATCCATCCCTGTTACGTCACCGATAATCTGCATATCTGATATCTCATTTGCTTTTTTACGCAACTTGTAACAGATTACCATGGGACAACCCAAAAACTTGGAATAGGCACTGGCTCGTTTTGTTCCCCCCACATCTGGAGTAGCAATGACCGTGTTACTCAGATCGAGTTGTTTGACATACTCGATAAATACCCCCGATGCATAAAGATGATCTACCGGTACGTTGAAAAAACCTTGAATCTGATCTGCATGCAAATCCATGGTTATCAGTCTATTTATTCCGGCAGCCGCGAGCATGTCTGCTATTAGCTTTGCACCGATGCTTACGCGTGGCTTATCTTTTCTGTCTTGTCTTGCCCACCCGAAATACGGAATGACGGCCACGATAGATTTCGCTGAGGCTCTTTTTGCTGCGTCTATCATCAGCAATAACTCCATCAGATTGTCAGAATTTGGGAAAGTCGATTGGATCAGAAACACCTGTTTGCCACGAATAGACTCTTCGTAGGAAACGGCAAACTCGCCGTCGGCAAAATGCTCAATGATCATGTTACCCAGTGGGCAACCCAAGCTGTTACACACCTTCTCAGCGAAGTAACGTGATTTACTTCCCGAAAAGATTTTAAAAGGTCTCTCCTGCATGCTTTTAATTTTGAAAAAACAGTGATCTTGTTTTTACGTGAATAATCTCTCTTAAATTGTAAGAATGATTCTGCAAAAGTACAAAAACTATATGCAATAAAGAGAATTATCTTAAAAAGAAATGCGATATATTTCTCCCATGCAGGCATCGAGCTTTATCCTGATGGGGGATTCCTCAGAGAACATGATTTCGTTACTTTCCTTGTTCAGAAGGGGAGTTAACCTACCATTTACCTTGCTCTCCACATTAAAAAATGAAAAGGCACCTGCAGGAATATGCACGGTACACTCCTGTTGATGGTCATCGAAATTAGCTATTACAAGCAAACAGGATTCCTGATAACCTCTCAAAAAGACAAATAAACGCGTTGAGTCGAACTCCGTATTATCATAGTTGGCGCTCATCAGATCATAAAAAAGTCCGACTGAAAGTGCTGTTTCCTGGTTGCATAAATTGATCAACAGACTATAGAAATCACGCAGGCTTTTTTCTTCTACGGTCAGAAGTTGATCGTTCCATTTACCATGGTTGTTCCATCGGCGCAGTGTATCCATCGACCAGTAGTCGAAAATGGTTGTACGTCCGTTCTTTCCGCTGAAACCCTCCTCATCCATGCCTTTTTCTCCAAACTCCTGCCCTGCATACACCATGACAGGATTGCGGTTGATACAACAAATGACAATCATGGCAGCCTTCCCATTCCTTCCTTCTTTCAAAAAATAGTTGGATGCCAGTCGCTGTTCATCGTGATTTTCTAGAAAATTGAGCATCTGAGACTGTATATCGCCCACCTGATGCAAGGCGAAGGTAATGTCGGACGAAGGTCGGTAGCGACAGGCCACATCGCGCAATACATCGTAAAGGCCTACTTTATCGTAGAGATAATCAAAAGTATTGTAGCGCAAAAAGTCGCGATAGGCATCCGGGTTGTATATTTCTGCCAAAAAAAGGATGCTTGGATATGCACTCTTCAACTGAGGAATCACCCATTGCCAGAAGGCTAAAGGAACCATCTCCGCCATATCGCAGCGAAATCCGTCAATATTCTTCCCTGCCCAAAAGAACAGAATTTGCTTCATTTTTAACCATGTATCGGGGATGGGATCGAAGTATTCTGTTCTGCCGTTTTGATAATCAACGCCATAGTTCAGTTTCACTGTTTCATACCAATCATATTCGGTGGGTTGGTGGGTGAAACAATCATTTCCTGTGACTTTGGCGGGATCTTCCCTGTAGGCATTCTTCCCCGGATCGTAGTTGTTGAATTGAATGCCGAGTGCGTTGCCCGGGAGATAGTAAAAATTGTTTTGCGGTGAGAAGGCAACTTGTTTATCATCTTCTTCCCCCAAGTCAACGAGATTGCCAGGTTTGCTGATCGATTGATAATTACGTGCCACATGGTTGGGTACAAAGTCGATGATCACCTTCAGCCCTACTTTCTGAGTGCGACCGACCAGATTTTCAAACTCCTGCATCCTTTTGGGAATGTTTGTCGCCAAATCGGGATCTACATCGTAATAATCACGTATGGCATAAGGCGATCCGGCCTTACCTTTGATAATCTCGGGATACTGCCGTGGAATACCATAAGCGGTATAATCGGTCATGGAAGCATGCGCCAGCACACCAATGTACCACACGTGGGTATATCCGCTCTCTTTTATTTTGCGTAATATTTTGTTGGAGAGATCATTGAATTTTCCACATCCGTTCTCTTCAAGGGTACCATGTTGTTTGTTTGCTCCACCTTTATTTCCGAATAGGCGAGGCAGTAACTGATAAATAAAGATTTTCTCGTGGTGCATAGACTTTCTTTTGGGTTAACCTCCTTTAAAACGATCAAACTGTATACGTACTTTTTTGGTCAGCTCGTCGTGTCGGTGACATCTCTTCACGATCTTCCATGACTCATTCTCGCTCATTTTCACAGCAGCATGATGGTAACCGGCCTCCATAATGGTATGTTGATTTTGTAAATCGAACATCGAGAACTTTTCAATTCCCCCTGTTTCGATGAGTATGTCACAATATGTTTTGTCAAAGAGAGTGTTTGCATTGGACATCAAGCTAAATGTGCGCTCCATCATGGTCTTGATATTGTCCTTGACAGAGGGAGGTATCATCAGTGAGACATTAACTCCAATCACATATTTACATTGTTTGCGTATAACCGATACGGGGAAGTTTTTGAGCAGTCCCCCATCTACATATTGCACACCGTTAATATGCTGGGGAGAAAAGACAATGGGCACCGAGCAAGATGCCACCACAGCATCCACTAGATCGTCTCCATTGGAGAAAATAACAGTAGAAGCCCTGTTCCAGTCTGTTACAACAGCACAGAAAGGTATTTGCAGTTCTTCAAAGCGGGTGGCTCTCAGGTTTTTTTTAAGAAAAGTGTGCAGTCCCCTGTTTTTCAGAAAACCCGTTTTGGGAATGGTGAACTCGACAAACTCCCGGAACTCGCGCTTACGAAAAAGCTCAGCTATTTCATCGGGATGATATCCATCAGCATAAAAAACACCTGCCAGTGCGCCTGCACTGGTTCCGACAATGATGTCTGGTTTCAATCTGCATTTCTCCAATACCTTCAATGCGCCCAGATGGGCAAAACCTTTTGCTCCTCCTCCGCTAAGGGCGTAACCCAGAAAATAATCGTAGTGGTGACTGAAAAGTGCCATAGATGATCGAATTTGATGACATTTGATATGCAAATATGCAATTTTTTTTCACGAATTGTCCTTATTTCTGCAAGGATTTTTTTTCACGTTTATATACGCAGACTTGGCATGTTACCCTATACTACCGTTCTTTGTTTCCTTCCCGATTCAGTTCTTCCTTTAACTGCCGCATGCTCTTTCCAAGAACAGGATGGATTCTGTCGGGTGCAATATCACACAACGGTGTAAGCACAAAATCTCGGGTATGAAACGCAGGATGGGGAATCGTGAGTGCGGGCGTATTTAAAACCAGATCTCCGGCCATAATGAGATCAATGTCGATGATTCTGTCACTATAGCATCCTGCCACACTTTTTGTACTCCTACCCATTTCCCGTTCAATTTCCTGCGTTTTTGAGAATAGGGTCATAATGTCTGAATGGAAGGTTGCTTCGCATACACAGTTAACAAAATAGTTCGGCGAATTAAATCCAACAGGTGAAGTAATATAAAGAGCGGACAGGGAAATAATTTTTCCTATCCGCTCTTCAATTTTATCGAGTGCTACAAAAATATTTTGTTCTTTGTTGCCCAGATTGGAGCCCAACGCCAAAAAGATGGAAGAGACCATGGTTTTTTAGTCCACTATCAGCATGGCGTCCCCATATGCCCCGAAGCGATATTTCTCTTTGATGGCTACTTCATAGGTATCCATGATTATTTCATAACCTCCAAAGGCACAAGCCATCATCAAAAGCGTGGAATAGGGCAAATGAAAGTTGGTTATCAGGCTGTTGGTAAGAGTGAAGTCGTAAGGTGGAAATATAAACTTGTTGGTCCATCCCTCCCTGGGTTTCAAATGGCCGTCGGTACTCACCGTAGTTTCCACGGCACGTAGCACCGAGGTGCCCACGGCGCAGATATTCCGTTCTTCATCTTTGGCCTTGTTCACCCGCTCACACAATGCAGTGTTGATAATCATCTGCTCCGACTCCATCTTGTGTTTGGTCAGATCCTCCACATCTATCATGCGATAAGCGCCCAGTCCGTTGTGCAGCGTCAGAAAGCCGAATTCGATATCCCTGATCTCCATTCGCTTCATCAACTCGCGGCTAAAATGAAGTCCGGCTGCCGGGGCTACAACTGCTCCCTCATTTTGTGCAAATATATTTTGATATCGTTCCACATCATCCGGCGTTGCTTCACGTTCGAGATACTCTGGAATAGGGGTCTCACCGATGGAAAAGAGTTGTTTTTTAAACTCATCGTATGGCCCGTCGTAAAGAAAGCGCAGGGTACGCCCACGCGAAGTGGTGTTGTCGATTACTTCAGCCACTAATTCTTCATTATCACCAAAATAAAGCTTGTTTCCAATGCGTATTTTCCGTGCCGGATTGACCAATACATCCCATAAATGCTGATCAGGGTTGAGTTCCCTCAATAGAAACACTTCAATCTTGGCTCCCGTTTTCTCTTTATTCCCATAAAGTCTCGCAGGAAAAACCTTGGTGTCATTGAAAATGAAAAAATCGCGTGGTTGAAAATACTCCAATACCTCCTTGAAAACCTTGTGCTCCACTTTCCCGGTTTTCCTGTGTACAACCAGAAGACGTGCTTCATCACGATGATCGGCGGGGTACTTCGCAATAAGTTCCTCCGGTAAATTAAATTTGAATTGTGAAAGTTTCATATGTTCATTATTCTATATTCCTGCTAAAAACTGATCGATCTCCTCCATTTCCAGGCAATCATCCAATGTAATCCCTCCCACCCTGGTGCGTGTCAATGCTGTCAGGTGAGCTCCTGAATGCAAGGCTTCACCTATATCCCTCGCAAGTGCCCTTATATAGGTACCTTTGCTGCAAACCACACGGAGCAAAATATGAGGGAGATCGTAAGAAATCAATTCGATATCATCTATAACCAATATTTTGGGTTTTAGTTCAATATCTTCATTTTTACGTGCATACTCATACGCTCTTTTCCCTTCAACCTTCACGGCGGAGAAGAGTGGAGGGACCTGCTCTATGGTTCCTTTGAACTGTTGGAGGACTTCGCTCACCAGTTCTCTTGAAATATGGGATGTAGGATATTCCGCATCTATCTCTGTCTCCAGGTCGAATGAAGGTGTGGTAGCACCCAGTCTTATTTGTGCGACATACTCTTTTGTCTCTGCCTGCAGCGCTGCGATCTGCTTCGTTTTTTTTCCAGTGCAGACAACCATCACGCCTGTTGCCAGTGGATCGAGGGTGCCGGCATGACCTACCTTCAGCTTTTTTATCTTGAGTTTCTGGCATAACTTTGCCCGCAGAACCCGTACCACGCGGAAGGAGGACCAGTGCAATGGTTTGTTTATATAGAGAATTTCACCTTCGATAAAGTCCATTGTTTGTTACATGCTTAAATCGACACCGGCGAGCATACATATCAGTAACAAGGATCCGACAATGATCCGATAGATTCCAAATGCTCTGAAACCATGTCTGGTAAGGAAATTGATAAAAAAGCGAATGGCAAATATAGCGACAAAGAATGCCACTATGTTGCCAATAAGCAATAAAAGAAGATTTTCTCTCAGCATCTCGCTGCTCACCGGATCCTGCAAAAGTTGAAAGAGCTTGTATCCGGCTGCTGCAGCCATGGTGGGCACTGCAAGAAAGAAAGAGAATTCGGCTGCATTCTTGCGAGATAGTTTGGTGCCCATTCCCCCGACGATGGTGGCCATGGAACGCGAAACGCCTGGAATCATGGCAATACACTGAAAAAAACCAATCTTCAGTGCTCGCTTCCAAGTCATCGACTGGTCCGCAGACGGCCTATTGAACCAACTATCAACGTACAACATGAAAATACCCCCCACAACCAACATAATGGCAACAACGATGACGCTCTCTAGCATTGCATCAATATAATCACCCAGAAGCAACCCGATCACTCCTGCAGGAATCACTGCAATGAAGAGTTTCCAGTAGAAGTCGAATTTCCAAAAAAGCCGCTTTAGTATCTCCCATTTTTTTGTGTTCACTGGCGATCCAGCATGCGTATGTTTATCGGGCAATGTGTTGTTGAGTCGGAAGAAACGTTTCCAGTAGAGTATGACCACCGACAGGATTGCGCCAAACTGAATAATGACCGTGAATGCTTTTACAAATGGAGAGCTTTCTACGCCAAGCAATGCTTGGGCAATGATCATGTGACCCGTGGATGAAACCGGAAGAAATTCAGTAAGCCCCTCTACAATAGCAATGATAATTGCTTCGAATATATTCATGAAGTTGTTATTTTGGATAGATAGCCGGCATCCATTGTATTACTTTTTTTTACGTTCTTTTGATGGATAAAGAATGCCTACGATCATCAATGCGAATCCGGAAAGGGACACCATAGGCCCGATCTTTATTCTCCGTGCACTGAAAATATTGGGTTCAAAACCACCCTCAAGTGAGGTAGCAGGTCCGGTCATTAGCAGGAAACCTGCAATAATTAAGAGCATGGCAATCCCGCAAATAATCAGGTTTGTTTTGCTGAGTGCAAAGTTTTTTTGTGACATATATCTTGGATATTTTATATGTAATATAGTTGATCGGTCTGCATTTTCAGATACCTGTTTACTGCGAATGCTGTAGCCATGGTGGTGATCAACACCCCAAGCAGGATGACAATTCCGAATACAATAACCAGGTCGGTCATGTTCACGATGGGCTCCATCGAGACATACTCCCTACTGAAATAGGAGAGCAAGAGCCAAAGGATTCCATTGGCTACAAGGCCCGCCACAATGCCTGTGTACACGTTATGTACCAGAAATGGTTTCCGGATAAAAGCTGGGGTGGCGCCTACCAGCTTCATAGTGTGTATGAGAAACCTTTTTGAGTAAATACTCAGGCGAATGGTGTTCCGAATGAGTGCAAATGAGATGAATGAGAGAATGATCGCAAGAATCAAAAGCACCGTCATCAATTTTGAGAGGTTGTTGTTGATCAGGTCGATGGCTTCCTGCTGATAAAGCAAGTCGGTAACGTTATGTTCTTGCCGGATGACCTCGTTGATCATGCGGATACTATCGTTATTTGTGTAAGCTGCATGTAGAAATATCTCAATGCAGTCCTGTGCGGGGTTGTATCCCAACAGCTCCTCGGGATCTTCGCCCAGGTCTTTGATCAGTTGATCTTTGGCTTCCTCTTTGCTGATGAAACGAGACGATTTAACAAAAGGCTGCGCATCGAGGTTTTTACGGATTGCCGTAATCCGGGCGTCACTCACATCGGAAGAAAGCATAACATTGAAACTCGTGTTTTCTTTCATATACTGCGACAAACCCTTTCCCGTAAAAAGAATCAGTATGGTCAGTCCCAACAGCACCAAAACCAGTGAGATACTGATTGTAGATGTGATCTTTGCATTTAAAAACCGGACAATGGATACTTTTTTCTTATTCGACATACGACTTCGGATATACGAGGCAAAGATGGAGTAAATATACTTACGCCAAAATTAACTGCAAAGTAATAAAAAAAGTCGCAGAAAAAGAGGGTTTAAGCCAAATAATAAGGCAAAAAAACTTAATTTATGAATCTCTTCAGTTTTCTTTGATCTCTTTCTCCAGTTGCTTGCTTCGTACGACCGATGCGAAAATAGAAACAACAATCAACACCAGGATAACCAACAGGGAAGTGGTGGTGGCAATATAAAAAGAAGCATCGTGTTCGTGTGCGTAATGATTGAGGGTCATCTTCGTCCCAATGAAAATCAGGATGGCGCTCAGAGCATATTTCAAATAGTAGAAGTAGTCCATCACACCCCGCAGGGCAAAGTAAAGCGAGCGTAGTCCGAGAATGGCAAATATATTGGAAGTATAGACGATGAACATGTTGGTGGATACGGCAAGCACCGCAGGGATAGAATCAACCGCGAAGACGAGGTCGGTCATCTCGATGACCAGCAATGCGAGAAAAAAAGGTGTGGCGTATAGTCTTCCGTCGATTCTCTTAAAAAATCTATGCACCGACATGTCGTCGGTCATTGGAAAAACTTTACGAAGAAATTTAACAAAACGATTTTTGTTCATATCCTTTTCATCGCCAGTCTGGCTTTTTTCTTTTTCCTTTATCAGATCGACCACCATCTTGATACCAGTAAACACAAGAAACGCACCAAAAAGGTACATTACCCAGGAAAACCGTTCAATCAAGGCGATCCCGGCAAAGATGAATATGGCCCTGAATATCAAGGCACCCAGAATCCCCCAAAAGAGGACATCGTGTTGGTATCTGGGATGTATCTTAAATGAAGAAAATATCAGGATGAAAACGAAAAGGTTGTCGATACTCAATGATTTTTCAATCACGTAGGCGGTAAAAAATTCCAATGCCGGTTCCTTTCCGAAAATAACATAGACGAACAGATTGAATAGCAGCGCAAGGGATATCCAAAAGAGACTAAGCCACAAGGCTTTTTTCACATTGACTATTTCTCCCTTTTTGTGAAATACGAACATGTCTAGCGCAAGCAGAACGACTATGAGAATGAGGAATCCGATCCAAAAAGCAGAACTAATTATCATTTAAAGAAATAAATTATGTTATGAAATAAGTTGTAAAAAAACCCCACAATAAACATTTTCTTACCACAAAAGTTCATTTCGGCATTTTTTTTCGATTTCCGGCTGTCCGGGTCATGATGTACGATCAGTGCGTGGCGATAGGTTCATTTGAGCTGCTTTCTCGAGCAAAAAATCATAAGCCGCATCCTTTTCATTGGGAATCACGCCATCGAGTATGGCATCCTTGATGGCCGATTTTAACAATCCCACTTCCCTTCCGGGTGTGAGGCCAAAAACTTCCATGATCTCCTTCCCATCGATAGGGGGCTGGAAGTTGCGTACACGATCCTTCTCTTCAATCTCCAGCAACTTTCGGCGTACGATTTGAAAATTATTCAGAAAACGCCTTACCTTCTCTGGATTCTTGGAGGTGATATCAGCCTCACAGAGCGTCATCAGGTCGTCGATGTCGTCACCCGCATCAAAGAGAAGCCGACGTACCGCAGAGTCGGTCACCTCCTCTTCCACCAGTTGCATGGGACGCATATGCATCGACACCATCTTTTGTGTATACTTCATTTTCTCATTCAGGGGGAGCTTCATCCGGTTAAATATTTTTGGGACCATTCTTTCACCCACGATGTTGTGGTTATAAAAAGTCCACCCCAGTTTTGGATCCCATCGTTTGGTTACCGGCTTCGCGATGTCATGCAACAGAGCGGACCATCGCAGCCAGAGGTTGTCGGTTTTCCTTGCAATGTTATCCAGCACAATGAGCGTGTGGTAGAAATTATCCTTGTGACCCACGCCATCTTTTGTCTCTGCTCCCTTGAGTGCAATAAGTTCAGGCAGGATGATCTCCAGTAATCCGGTCTTTTCAAGGATGTTTAACCCCAAAGAGGGTTTGGGAGAAGCGATAATCTTGTTGATTTCGTCCGTAATCCGCTCTCGGGAAACAATGAGGATCCGTTCTTTGTTTCGTCTTATCGCATCGAAGGTGTCGGGGTAGATGTCGAAGCCCAACTGTGACGCAAAACGGACAGCACGCATCATCCTCAGTGGGTCATCGCTGAATGTAATATCCGGATCGAGGGGAGTGCGAATAATCAGGTCTTCCAAATCCTGCATCCCGTTAAAGGGGTCGAGTAGCTCCCCATAACGATCACCATTCAGACAAAAAGCCATGGCATTGATGGTAAAATCACGTCTTTGCTGATCTTCCTCCAACGTTCCATTTTCCACCAACGGCTTACGGGAATCGTGACTATATGATTCTTTCCTGGCACCTACAAACTCAATTTCATAATCCTTGAACTTGAGTTGTGCCGTTCCGAAATTCTTAAAGACAGTTAAATTAAATTTCCTTCCCAGCTTCCGTGAAACCGCTTCTGCCAGCGCAATTCCCTGTCCTACAGCTACCACGTCAATGTCTTTCGAAGGACGACGCAGAAAATAATCGCGCACAAACCCTCCAATCAGGTAGCATGGCATCTTCTCTTCATCGGCCACGCGGGAAATAAGCTTCAGCACAGGAATATTTAAATGAGACTGTATCTCTTCTTGAGATATCTCTGTATACATCTTCACCACAGTTACTTATCTGTTATAAATTACAAAATTACAATAAATGTACTTTAAAACCCTCTTTTTGCTAATATATTTTGTAATTTTGCCACATAAAAATAGAGTATAAATGCGTCTTTTTGTACATATTACCTTGTTATTTTTTCTTTCATGGGGTCTTTTTTCCTGTTCTGGAAAAAAAGGAGATGCAAAAAATTATCTGGAGGAAGCCAGACAGGCTTATAAAGAATCCAACTACATGCTCGCTAAACTGAAGATTGACAGCATAAAAATTCTCTTTCCCAAATCTTTTGATGAGATAACTGCAGGATTCGCGTTGATGCAGCAGATACGTATGTCAGAAAACACTCGAAATATTATTTATTGTGATTCGATGTTGCGTGAACAGTACAGTCAACTGAACGAGATGCTTACAAAATTTGATTTTGTGAGAGACGATCGTTATCAGGAGTTTGGGGAATATTATCCGAAGATATACCCTCACGGGGCATCCTTGGATCGAAACGGCCTTCGCTCTGGAGTAGGAGAAAAAGGAGCCTTATTCATAGAAAGTGTACTTTCCGGCACTGCCATCCAACATCATCAAATAAAGGTACGCTCGCGCGATGGGAGTTTTGCAGAATCACTTTCCGTTTCTTCTGACGGCTTGAATTACCGTTTTAAAACGCTGGATAAATCTTTTGAGGTAGTCCGCTTTACTGGAAATTATGAAAATGGACTAGCCCAATTTATCTATACATTTCAGAATGAACCGCTTACTGTGGAGTTTATCGGCAAACGAACCATCTCTGCTAGTTTAAGTAATGCTGCAAAACAAGGTATTGCCTATTCTTTCGAACTCTCCACACTGCTTTTGAATATTGAACAACTGAAATTTGAGAAGGAAAAAAGTGAAACGTTAATTCGTTATCTTGAATCAAAAAATAAAACCTGATAAAGCTACTGATTTAGATGTAGTTGTTTTTCATATTTGCCAAAACCATTTACCAAAACCATATAAGTGGAAATACATCTACAATTAAAATTAGTACTCACAAGAATCAAAAAAAATGAAAAGAATTTCTTACGCAGTAATTGCGTTTATGCTCGTTTTAGTAGGGTGTGACCAATTAGGAGATCCGTTAATCTCCGACAGTAACTATTTGTCCTTTGAAGGGAAAAAAACTTCTATCCCGGCAGCCACTTCTTTCCGTTCGGGGAATAATTTTGTATTCCAGTTATACACTGAAGAAGACAAATCTGCCAATGACTTCTTTATGGAATTATCTATTCCTGATACACTAACTGATACCATATTCACCATTCCTATGGCACAGGGAGAATGGGCGGTAAAAGGCAGTGTAAACGGCATGACCTTTTCAGGTAATCAACTCGGGAGAACCGGTTTTCAGAGCGCCAATGTACAAATAAAAATATTAGATGGCGCCGGTACCTGTGATTTAAAAATATCTCTTGCTTTGTCCGATAACCGTTGTGTAACCGGTTTCTATAAAGGAATCATCCTTGACTTTTGATTCCACCGGAGATAGCTGAATTTAATTCCTTTACCTACTGATTTCCTGTGAATGTACGGAGATTTTTCCCGTACGTAATTTTAATGCATTGACATTCTATATAGTTTGTGATGCTTGTAACTTTATTATGACTTTTCTTTTGAAAAGAAGAAAAGTCATTTTTTTTTAGTACTTTTGCCTTCAGAAATGTTGGTGTTACCTGTTCCATCTAGCTTCGGAACAGATAATGAAAAGGGAATCAGGTGAAAATCCTGAACAGACCCGCTGCTGTAAGCTCCGCTTACGTGCTGAACAAACCCTTGGCCACTGGTACACCACTCTTTCGTCCTTACCGGGGAAGCTACCCCGCAAAAAGAGAAAGAGTGATATCGGGAAGGCGTTCAGACACGGGAGTAAGTCAGAAGACCTGCCACTTATTTCGGATATGTTAAATAGCTTTCGGGAAATAAAGCTTGAAAACGACACGCACTATTATAATTTTTTACGTGCCTCTTTTTCATGAAGCTTTACCGGAATAAAATTCGGTATAGATGAAGTCCATTACAAACAAACTGTTTCTTTCGTTATTTCTGTTATGCAGTTCTGTCGCCGTGCTCGACGCACAGACCGTAGCCGATACACTGCTTTTGCCAGAGTTGGTAATCACCGAAAGGTATTCCGACCGGGAGATTCGTTCCACAGCACCCATGCAGATCCTTTCACGTAAAACCATCTCTGGATTGCATGCCATGCAGTTGTCAGATGCTGTGAAACATTTTTCTGGAGTTACGGTAAAAGATTATGGTGGCATCGGTGGACTGAAAACCGTCTCGGTACGAAGTCTGGGTGCGCATCATACAGCCGTGAACTACAATGGCGTAGCCATCACCGATGTACAGTCCGGGCAAATCGATATCGGTCGTTTTTCACTCGACCAAGTTGAGCATATCACGCTTCACATTGGCCAGCACGATCAGATATTTCAACCTGCACGGGCCTTCTCCTCTGCCTCTGCAATCAACATAACCTCCCCCACCCCCTCATTTGAGGAAGGAAGAAAACTAAATGGAAAAGCAACTATCAAGGCAGGTTCCTTCGGCCTTTTCAACCCTTCACTTCAACAAAACCTGAAGTTATCCGATAAACTGTTGGCTGCTTTCAGTGGTGAATTCATGTCGGCAAATGGCGCATATCCATACCTGTTAAAGTATGGAAGTGCAGAGGGTGACAGCACCTCCAGAGAGAAGAGAGAGAATAGCGATGTGAAAAACATGCGTTTGGAGACAGCCTTTTTTTTCCAGCCATCGAGGGAGACAACAGGTAATTTACGCTTTTATTACTTTCAGTCAGAGAGAGGACTACCCGGTGCCACCATCTTTTACAATACAAAAAACTACTCCAAACAGCGGCTGTGGGATCACACCTTTTTCGTGCAGGGGCACATGGATCATCACATCTCACCAAAATGGGTACTACAGGCAAATGCGAAATACAACCACGGATATCTTCGTTATCTCGATCCGGCCTATCTGGGTGAGGGAGGGAAAATGGAAGATATTTTCACCCAACATGAATCTTATGGTTCTGTTTCAGCGCTTTTCAAGGCATTTGAAAGACTTTCCTTTGCTGCGTCAACCGATCTATCTCTGGCAACCATGCATGCCAATAGAACTGCTTTTGCCACTCCTGTACGTCTCACATTCCAATCGGCATTGGCAGCCAAATGGATTAGCAATCGCTGGTTGGCTACAGCAAGCCTTCTTTATACACAAACAGATGAGCGGGTAAAAAATGGGGATGCAGCTGCTGACAGGAAAAAATTCACCCCTTATTTCAGCACCTCATTCAAGCCGTTTGATGAAATTGACCTTCGATGGCGGGCTTTTTACAAACACAATTTCCGTTTACCCACTTTCAACGATCTTTATTATCCAGTTGTGGGCACACGGTTGCTTTTGCCCGAAGAGGCACAGCAGTTCAATACGGGCATCACCTACGGCACTTCCATTGGCCAAGCTATGCCTCTGCTCACACTCACAGCTGACTTCTATCACAATCGTGTAAAAGATAAAATCATAGCCTACCCTACCAGCAATTTACACCAGTGGGCGATGATGAATGTGGGGTTGGTAGAAATAAACGGCCTTGATCTCTCCATAGAAGGTCTGGTTCATCTTTCTGATCGTATTCAGTGGCTTTTTGGAGCAACCCATGGATATCAAAGGGCTGTCGATAAGAGCAACTCCTCATCATCCTCCTATAACCACCAACTTCCCTACACGCCTCGTCATTCCGGTTCGGTCAGAAGTACACTGGAAATGCCCTGGTTTCGGGCAGCATACACCCTGATATGGTCGGGTGAGAGATATGCAAATGGTTACAACAGTGAGGTATCCCGCATGCCCGGTTATGCCGACCACGCCGTTTCCCTGGCTAAGGAGTGGCAGACAAGCATGGGCCGACTCATGTTGGCAGTGGAATTACTCAACCTGTGTGGTAAAAACTATGAGATTGTACGCAACTACCCCATGCCGGGACGCTCATTCAGAACAACTATATCCATAAATTTTTAATATAAACAGCAACATGATGAATAAAAAAAGATGGTACTTCATGGTACTAGCCACATTGTTTTTGGTGGCATGCTCCGATTCTGATAAACCGGGAGAGATTGAAACTCCCATAGAGGCAAAGGAACTGCTTATTCTGAGCGAAGGCGCCATGGGGAGCAACAACAGTACCCTGGCAAGACTGGATCTGTTATCGGGGGTATTAAATCCCGACTATTTCCGCACGGTGAACAAAAGAGGACTGGGAGATGTAGGGAACGACATGATACAATATGGCGCCAAAATCTTCATAGTCGTGAACAAGTCGAGCACCATTGAAGTTGTGGAAGCTTCATCCGGCAAATCTCTCAAACAGATTCCCATGAAATCTGATAATGGACAAGCCCGGGAGCCGCGCCGTCTGGCAGCAGGCAACGGCAAAATATACGTCACTTCTTTTGATGACACGGTAACACGCATTGATACGGCTTCCTTACAGCCGGATGGCAAGGTGACTGTAGGGATGGATCCGGAAGGAATAGCCTTCAAAAATAACAAGATTTACGTGGCCAATTCTGGCGGGCTGAACTGGGCCAATGGCTACGATCATACCGTTTCTGTGATCAATGCCGTCACATTTACCGAAGATTACAAAGTGGAGGTTGGAACCAATCCAGGTACAGTTCAGGCAGATAGCGAGGGAGATGTGTACGTGAGTGTGACTGGCAATTACAACGACATTCCTGCTGCATTTAAAAAGATCGACGCAGCAACTGGAGAAGTGACCCCGATTGATGGTATCATGTCGCCCATTAAATTTATAATATCCAACAACAAGGCATATATTATCAATGGTACTTATGGAGAACCTAATCGCATCATTGTTTTCGACTGCCTCACCGAAAAGATACTCACAGACAATTTTATCACCGATGGTCCCACTATCGAGACCATAAACAATATCTCGGTAGATGGCTTGACGGGCGATCTCTTCGTTGCGGAAACCGACTACATCACCCCCGGGAATATTCATTGCTTTGATAAAAATGGCAAGTTGAAATACACGCTTACCGCAGTGGGTATGAATCCGTCGGTGGTTGTGGTGATGTAAAAGAAAAAGCTGTATGCAAATAACCTGCATACAGCCTCTCTACTACTTTATTATTTTGATAGAAAGGCATTCCAAGTGATTGGCGTGCCTTTTACTTTTCTCCGGTTCTTTTATTACCTGCTGTGCGTACCGGAATCATATTCTACGGCATCTCCGCTATTGCTATCGGTATATGGGATGAACCCTTCTTTTCTCTTCAAGTAGAATATTTCTGTCTCATCTTTGGAATCACGCACAATCTCAATCAATTCAAAGCCCTCTTTGCTGAGCATGTTCAGCACGGCAATCATCCCGTTAAACGAAATGGGACGGCGACGGTCGTCGGTGATCTGCGGTGTGCGGCCTCCTTGGCCCCAGTCCACCCGCACCGTGATTTTCGGGCTCAGTAGCGGTCCCGAGTCAGACCAGATGCGAATATAATCGGCATCCAGCTCTGCAATCGGTTTTTCGTTCACATACTGTGCACGGGCAAAGGAGATGCTCCCCATAACAAACAGCAACAAAAGAAAAAAATTAGCTTTCATTGTTTCGGCATTATTAGTTAGTCCAGTTTCAATACAGCAAGGAATGCCTTCTGCGGTACTTCCACATTACCAACCTGTTTCATCCGCTTCTTGCCCTCCTTCTGTTTTTCGAGTAGTTTGCGCTTTCGGGAGATATCACCGCCATAACACTTGGCCGTTACATCCTTGCGCACCGCCTTTACTGTTTCGCGTGCGATGATCTTCGCACCGATAGCTGCCTGAATCGCAATATCGAACTGCTGGCGTGGTATCAGCTCCTTCAGTTTCTCGCACATGCGTCTACCGAAGCTCTGTGCATTGTCGAAATGCGTCAGCGTGGAGAGTGCATCCACCGGCTCGCCGTTGAGAAGGATATCAAGTTTCACCAGCTTCGAGGGACGGTAGTCGTGCATGTGGTAATCGAACGAAGCATATCCTTTGGATATGCTCTTCAGCTTGTCGTAGAAGTCGATCACGATCTCTCCCAGGGGCAGGTCGTAGATGATCTCCACCCGGTCGCCCGAAATATAATCCTGCTTGATCAGCACACCTCTTTTCCCCAGACACAGCGTCATGATGGGCCCGATGTAGGTGGTGTTGGTAATGACCGATGCACGGATAAAGGGTTCATCAATTCGTTCGATGAGCGTGGGATCGGGAAGGCCACTCGGGTTGTGCACCTCCTTCATGATTCCTTTCTTGTCGTATATCCGGTATGAAACGTTGGGAACAGTGGTGATCACATCCATATTGAACTCCCGCTCGAGTCGCTCCTGGACGATCTCCATGTGAAGCAACCCCAGAAAGCCGCAACGGAATCCAAATCCCAGTGCCACAGACGACTCCGGTTGAAATGTAAGCGAGGCGTCATTCAGCTGCAACTTCTCCAGCGAGGCACGCAGGTTTTCGAAATCCTCACTTACAATGGGATAGACACCTGCAAAAACCATCGGTTTCACCTCCTCAAACCCTTCAATACTTTTGGCTGCGGGACGTTTCACATGGGTAATAGTGTCTCCCACCTTCACCTCTTTCGACGTTTTGATTCCGGAGATAATATATCCCACATCGCCACAGCGCACCTCCTCGCGTGGCACCATGTTAAGGCGTAGGATACCCACTTCGTCGGCCTCGTATTCCTTACCGGTATTGATGAACTTTACCAGGTCGCCCTTGCGGAGGGTGCCGTTCACAATCTTGAAATAGGCAATGATGCCCCGGAATGAATTGAAGACAGAGTCAAATATCAACGCCTGCAAGGGTGCCTCGGGGTCGCCCTGTGGTGCGGGGACCCGTTCGATGATGGCACTCAGAATCTCCTCGATACCGATGCCGGTCTTGCCGCTGGCACGGATAATCTCGTTCCGCGGTGTACCCAGTAGCTGCACGATCTGATCCTCCACCTCATCGGGCATGGCACTTTCCAGATCAACCTTGTTGAGTATGGGAATGATCTCCAGATCATGTTCCAGAGCCATGTATACATTGGAGATGGTCTGCGCCTGAATACCCTGTGCCGCGTCAACAACCAGCAGAGCACCTTCGCAGGCAGCAATGGAGCGCGAAACCTCGTAGGAGAAATCCACGTGTCCCGGAGTGTCGATCAGGTTGAGCGTGTACTTCTCCCCTTTATAGACATACTCCATTTCTATGGCGTGACTCTTGATGGTAATGCCTCTCTCCCGCTCCAGATCCATGCTGTCGAGTACCTGTGCCTGTAACTCCTTTCCTTCTACAGTCTTGGTAAACTCCAGCAGGCGGTCAGCCAGGGTACTCTTGCCATGGTCAATGTGCGCGATGATGCAAAAATTGCGTATATTCTTCATCCAGTAATTTTTCGATCTTAAAATTCCGCGTTGTTAGGGGTGCGCGGGAATGGGATCACGTCGCGGATGTTAGCCATACCTGTTATAAAAAGCATCAGCCTTTCAAAGCCAAGGCCAAAACCCGCATGGGGGGCTGTACCAAACTTGCGTGTTTCCAGATACCACCAGATGGGCTCTATGTTCATGCCTGTCTCCTCTACCCTACGCAGCAGCTTGTCGTAATCGGCTTCACGTTCCGAGCCACCAATGATTTCTCCAATTTTAGGGAAAAGCACGTCCATGGCACGGACTGTTTTACCATCTTCATTCTGTTTCATATAGAACGACTTGATCTCCTTCGGATAGTCGGTCAGGATCACAGGGCGTTTGAAATGCTTCTCTACCAGGTAACGTTCGTGTTCCGACTGCAGGTCGGCTCCCCAGTAAACCGGAAATTCGAATTTCTCTCCCGAGTCTTCCAGTATCTTCACCCCTTCGGTGTAAGTGAGACGCACAAAATCATTCTCTACCACGAACTTCAACCGGTCGGTCAGTTCGTTATCGTACATTTTCGTCAGGAATTCAATATCTTCCATGCAATGGTCCAGCGCGTAGCGGATCAGGTATTTCAAGAACTCCTCTGCCAGGTCCATGTTGTCGTTGTTGTCGTTGAAGGCAACCTCCGGTTCAATCATCCAGAACTCGGCAAGATGTCGTGGTGTGTTGGAGTTCTCGGCACGAAAGGTAGGGCCAAAAGTGTAGATGGCACCCAGCGCCATGGCTCCCAGCTCCCCTTCGAGCTGTCCCGAAACGGTGAGGTTGGTCTGTCTGCCGAAGAAGTCTTCGGTAAAATCAACTTTCCCCTCTGCATTGCGTGGCAGCTTTTCGGCATCGAGTGTGGTCACCTCAAACATGGAGCCGGCACCCTCTGCATCCGAAGCCGTAATGATGGGCGTATGGAAATAGTAAAAACCCTTGTCGTTATAAAACTTGTGAATGGCATACGACATGTGGTGCCGCATCCGGAAGATGGCACCGAACGTATTGGTGCGTGGGCGTAGGTGGGCGATCTCGCGAAGGAATTCGAGCGAGTGTCCTTTTTTTTGCAGTGGGTACACGGCAGGATCGGCCTCACCGTATATTTCAATTTCGGTAGCCTGTATTTCCACCGACTGCCCCTGCCCTTGCGATTCGACCAATGTGCCGTTTACGTTGAGGCATGCGCCAGTGGTAATAGGTTTAAGAAACTCTTCACCAAATTGCGATATATCAATCACTATCTGGATGTTGTTGATTGTTGACCCATCGTTTAAAGCGACAAATCCCACATTTTTGTTACCTCTGCGGGTGCGCACCCACCCTTTAATGTTTACTTCTTCGCCGAAGTTGGTAAGCTGTAAAGCTTCCGAAATTTTTGTTCTTTTAAGTTGTTTCATATTCAAGGCTGTCTCCCCTGCGGGAATGATGCTATATCTGTGTTCTTCCTTCTTTTCAGAAGAAATGAGTAATCAGTGAATAATTGACCGGTAGGTCAATGGTGGCCCTGCACTTTTTCGGATGCAGGGCGAACCGGTTTATTGAGGTGAAACGTTAATCAAAGGCCCCCATGCGCAGCATGTTTACCTCCTGTTCTGAGAGGTAACGCCATTTTCCGCGGGAGAGTTTTTTCTTGGTTAGTCCGGCAAAATAAACCCGGTCGAGTTTCAATACCCGGTAGCCCAGTTTCTCAAACATGCGGCGTACCACACGGTTTTTGCCCGAGTGTATTTCAATGCCCACCTGCGTCAGATCTTCTTCCGTGACGTAGCTGATTGCATCGGCATGGATCTCCCCGTCTTCCAGTTCAATTCCATCGGCCATAGCCTGCATATCCTCCATGGCCACCGGCTTGTCGAGCCACACCTGGTAGATTTTCCTCTTTTCGTATTTCGGATGTGTTAATTTTGATGCCAGGTCTCCATCGTTGGTGAGCAAAAGCACACCAGTCGTGGCCCTGTCAAGACGTCCCACAGGGTATATCCGTTCAGAGCAAGCACTTTTTACCAGTTCCATCACCGTCTTACGGTTTTCCGGATCATCGGTAGTGGTTACAAAACCTTTAGGCTTGTTCAGCAGCACATACACCTTGCTCTCCAGCGTCACCGGCTGGTTGTGGAACATCACCGAGTCGGCACGGGTTATTTTGGTTCCCAGTTCGGTCACGATCTCCCCGTTTACTTTTACCACACCTGCCTGTATGAATTCATCCGCTTCACGGCGTGAGCATACGCCTGCATTGGCAAGATATTTGTTGAGCCGGATCGGTGCATTGGGATCGGCATTTTCTTTATACTTGATCTGCTTGAATGGTTTTTTCTTCTTCAGCTTTTTGGGGCCTGTAGCCGACTGGCTGTTTCTGTTTGGTGATTGATCACCCCAGCTGCGGTTACCATAATTTCCCCCGGGTCCCCTTTGTGGCGACTGGATGCGTTCCCCCACTCTTGGGCGGCGTTTCCGTGGAGCTCCTTCGCCCTCACCATATGTATTTCTTTGTTGTGAGTCGCCCCAACTCTGATTGTAGGAACGCTCCGGTGAGCGATACCCTTCTTGGCGTGGTCTCCGCTCATATCCCTGGTTCCGGTTGGATGAATCATAACTCTGGTTTCGGTTTGGTGAATCATAATCCTGATTCCTGTTGCGCGAATCATAATTCTGGCTCCGGTTAGGTGAAATGTGTCTCTCATTGTTCGCGCTGCTAAAGCTTCTTCTCGGACGCGATTCTTCGTTGTTTGTTGTCATGTTGCTTTCCTTTTTGTTTGAATGATAAAACCTCACGGTTTATAGTTTCCCTTGTTTTCCTAAAACACTGGCCAGGTATCCATATCGGCAAGATAACTCAACCAGATTCTCCATAAATTTAATTTTCTTTTTCCTTTAAATACTTAAATACCTGTGTAACTTTGCGGTGTAATTGCTTTTAACTCTTGCTTTACCCGTTCGTCCACGGCCAATCCGTCGATAAATTCTGAAATAAGTTCTTTCGTAATATGTTTGTTGGTTCGTGTGAGGCCCTTCAGCACCTCATAAGGTTTCGGATACCCTTCCCTTCTCAATATGGTTTGAATACCTTCGGCAACCACTGCCCAGTTATTCTCCAAATCCCGCTCAATAGCTTCACTGTTTAATAACAATTTACCCAGCCCTTTTGTTGTACTTTTCAGGGCAATTATTCCGTGTGCGAGAGGCATTCCGATATTCCGGATCACGGTAGAGTCTGTGAGGTCACGCTGCAAGCGTGAAATGGGTAATTTTGCGGCCAGGTGCTCGAGAAGTGCATTGGCTATTCCTAGATTTCCTTCGGCATTTTCAAAGTCAATGGGGTTCACCTTGTGTGGCATAGCCGATGAGCCCACTTCACCCTCTTTGATCTTCTGTTTAAAATACTCCATGGAGATATACTGCCACATGTCGCGGTTGAAATCAGTGAGGATTGTGTGGATCCGTTTCATTGCATCGAACGAAGCAGCCAGAGTATCGTAGTTGGATATCTGCGTGGTGTATTCTTCCCTGTGAAGATTCAGCTTTTGCCGCAGGAAGTCTTCGGCAAATTTTTTCCAGTCGGTGTGCGGGTAAGCCACACGATGTGCGTTAAAATTACCAGTGGCACCGCCAAATTTCGCTTTTGCGGGAATGTGTTTTAACACCTCTGTCTGGTTGGCAAGCCTGTAAGCAAACACCTTCATCTCCTTTCCCAGTCTGGTGGGCGAAGCCGGCTGTCCGTGGGTACGGGCCAGCATGGGAATATCCTTCCATTCTTCAGCATATGCCTCAATTTGTGCAATCACTTTCTCAAGTTCCGGAATGTACACCATTTGCAGCGCTTCCTGCCACATCATGGGAGTGGACGTATTGTTGATATCCTGCGACGTCAGTCCGAAGTGAATAAACTCTTTATAGGCGGATAGATCCAGCTGATCGAATTTATCTTTCAGAAAATACTCCACAGCCTTCACGTCGTGGTTGGTGATGTTTTCGATTTCCTTGATTCTGAGTGCATCTTCTTCCGCAAAGTTGTGGTATATCGCTCTCAGTTCATCGAATTTACGCCTGTCCACTTTCTCAAGCGAGGGGATTCCAGCTTCACAGAGTGCAATAAAATACTCCACCTCTACCCTCACCCGGTATTTGATTAATGCGTATTCCGAAAAAAAGCCGGCAAGTTCGTCGGTCTTATCCCTGTACCGTCCGTCTATGGGCGAGATGGCTGTCAGTTTGTTTAAGTTCATTGTTTTGTCGCGCAAGGCGGGTTTTAAATGGATTCCTGAATGGCGGGAAATCACTTTACTGCTCATTCATTTTTTCTTTGTAGCTGTGTTCTCTATAAAAAGAATGTAACTCCCCTATTTTTACGTTACAAAAATAGTGATAATAATAGAGGTTGAAAAATATTTAGAAAATTATTTGCGAAATATTTTGTGGAAATATAAAAAGAGCCTATCTTTGCATCGCTTTTCAGGAAAACAACTACTCATAGAGATGGGAAAATAAGAAAAGCAAAGTGTAAAATTGGGGCGATTAGCTCAGCTGGTTCAGAGCGCCTGCCTTACAAGCAGGATGTCGGCGGTTCGAATCCGTCATCGCCCACACAATTTCACAAACGGTTTCAGGAAATTTTCTGAAGCCGTTTTTTTTGTTGGGTTATACATAGGTTATACATTTTCAAAAACATCACTATTCATTATTACCTTATTACATCATTCAATTTAATTCCACGGCAACAATTATTAATAAGTGTATTTATTACATTCTTGTTCACGCGTGAACAGACTTGTATATCACCAAACTGTTTCCAGTAAACGTTTTCAGCAATATTTGTTCATGTTCACGCTTTTTTCGTGAACACCGTGAACACCGTGAACACAAAAATATCGTGTCACACACTACTCCTCTAAAATCTTTTGCGTCAAACATTTTCGCTGTTTTCATCCTATAACCAAATACAACCGCCCCTATTTTCACAAACAAGGGCGGTAAAATTTGTGTCTAATAGTTGCTATAATGATTTCTCAAAATCCATCATCTTTTGTCTGATCTTGTCCATCTCTATGGCACAAAGCTCCGATGTGTGATGAACCTCCCTGATAAACTCTTCTGCTCCATTCAGATTATCGGTTTTCAAATAATCTGCCGAAACTGTACTCATGTTGTTAAGCAATACATTGATGCTTTCCAATTGTGCATTAAAATCCTGAA